>Ga0114996_10006637_pt1 | contig 13266 bp, 12 predicted proteins | sample ArcticOcean_MG_C_4_FD_87039 | JGI IMG/M metagenome (GOLD analysis project Ga0114996, IMG submission 87039) | Marine microbial communities from western Arctic Ocean - ArcticOcean_MG_CB4_134 | ecosystem: Environmental > Aquatic > Marine > Oceanic | place: Arctic Ocean: Canada Basin | collected... | reverse complement strand
TATTCATCTCCTGCATTATTAAAAGAATCAGTACATACTTTTGCAGGCCCCCAAGACTTAATCATAACCCCAGATGGTGGGTATTTGTTGGTTGCGGATACAGGAAACGATGAAATTAAAATTTTACAACCTGGCACCTTGAATATTTTGGGCCAATTTGGAACAGGTTATTTAAAGTCTCCACGTTCTATAAAAATTGATGAATCCGGTAAAATAATGGTTATGGATGACGAAAACAAACGCGTTACTTCTTTTAGCTTTAAAGGGGTGTTTAAAAACGGCACAGTGAATGTTAAAATGGTAGAGCAACGAAATAACGTTAAAACGATGCAAACATCTACAAAACCCGCCGCAGATGCGTCAGGTCAAATCTACGTTGTTAACAGCCCAAAAAATCAAATAGAAATTTTTAATAAGTCTGGTGCTCAAATTGGTATTTACAGAGCTGAAGGAATAAAAAACCCTATGGCAGTCGAGACAGTTGGGCGATATTTCTGGATAGCAGATACGGGTAACAACCGGATTCTATTACTCAAAGCACCACGACAACTAGAACCATAAAATTCGTATAATAAAAAATGCCTAGAGGATACAATTTTTGAAATTATACTCAATACAATTTTACTTAAGCAGCTTTACGCGCAATTGCGTTTTTAACTCGTTTTTTAAGGCGCAAAATTTCAGGTGTTAGATCATCAGAACGGGTATTTAATAAAAAGGCATCTAGGCCACCTTTATGTTCAACAGTCCGAAGAGCAGCCGTGCTTAACCGCATACGAATGGATGTACCTAAAGCTTCGCTCAAAAGAGATGCTACTTGCAAGTTAGGCAGAAATCGCCGACGCGTCTTGTTAAGGGCGTGGGATACATTGTTCCCTGTCTGCACACCCTTACCGGTGAGAGCACAACGTCTAGCCATTTTAGTGTTCCTTTTAAAATTATAGGATTTGTATTTCATTATCAAATTTAGAAAAATTTTGTAAAGTAGCGCAGCTGTTCCGTCAAGGGCTGATTACAGATTTACGCCAGAAGTTACAAACTACCGTCGGTAGCAAAATGCAAAACCTCTTAATAACTTGCCAAGAAAGGCATGAGTATTCATCTAAGATTGCTCAGAGCTGAACAATAACACCATACCTGTAATCATAATCTAGTTTCAACAGCTTTCACACAAACCCACTCTGACCTTGCAGGAAAATCATGGTGTCAAGAGGCTGATCAAACTCTCAAGGACAAAAGAGTGCCTCTACCTATTCGAATATTGAGGCAATTCAATTTATTGGTTTTCTTTTCGTCATAATATTCAGGATGTTATTTTTAAGATATGGTGCCGTGGGCGCCTCAATATTCCAAAGCTTTACCATTCAGCTAACACCGCATTTTACTTAGGATAAACCCTTGATAAGAATTTTATTTGGACGAATAGTAGAGCCTGTATCAACAATACCATATTACTACGTAAAATGTGTTGATTTGATTATTAGTTTATACACTTTTATTAACTTAAATCGTGTATGTTTTCAATCAATACCCATATGCGTTTAAATTATTGCCATACAATGAAATACAAATAATTTTTGTTGTTTTATCCTGATCGAATTCACGGACAGGCTTTGGCCCCTAATTCATCCGTTTTTAGGTTGCAGATAACCGTTTGATGATGAGAAAGAATCAAGGGTTGCAAAGACTTCGGCCGTATTGCCCACAATATGATACATCCCCTTAATCCGTTGATCGGCAAATCCTTTAGAGATCAAAGCATTAATTAGTGCTGATAATTCAGACCAGTACCCGGCAACATCAAGAATGATAACTGGCTTAGAGTGAACTTTTAGATGTTTCCATGTCATAATTTCGAAAGTTTCATCAAGCGTCCCCAGGCCGCCTGGAAGAGAGATAAAACCATCTGACAATTCAAACATTTTACTTTTTCGCTCGTGCATATTGTTAGTGATGATGAGTTTGGTTATGTCCAGTTTCCCAACTTCCATTTCATCGAAAAACTTTGGTATTACACCAATTACTTCGCCACCATTTTCCATCACTGCATTCGCAACAACACCCATCAATCCAATACCGCCTCCACCATAAATCAAACGAATACCTTTATCGGCCATAACAGCTCCCAATTCTCTTGCGGTTTGTTCGTACGCAGGATCATTACCAAAGCGCGAACCACAAAAGACACAAAGAGAATTAATATTTTTCATATGGCTGAAATCCTTCCAGAATAATTTTGTTGTTAGAATGAATGCACAAAAAATATAGGTTATAAATCTAGCTTATCACATTGAAGAAACCTGATGTCTAAAATTATGTCTTGATTAGACTTTTAGCCATGGCACTTACTAATTATCCAAAAACAATATCTTTTACTTCATGTGATTATAACGCAGATTATGCCAAAAAAGAGGGTAACCACATCGGATCTTTTAAAAGGCAAGCACTTAACCTGCCTACGGTTAGAAGTATCATATGCCTTCGATCAAGGGATACTTCAAAAATATTGCGTTCATCCTAAACAATGACAAAGACACTACTTGGATGCATGGAGTTTATTTAGCTAAAGCACCAGGCCATTGCGTTGAAGCCCATACATCTAAAAATTTAATGAGCAGTATAAAATTAAGTACTAATTTTTCTAAAAAATACAGAGCATCCTAAAGGCTAAACTTTACCCAACATGGCACCCCACAGATTATAAATTAGCGATTGGCCTGATGATGATTTGAAAACTTTATCGATTTTAGGTATTCTTCCCAAATGTTGTTTTCTTGGCGGCGGAATACCAAAAATGCGTGAAAATAGTGGAAAGTGGACGTTGAGGTAAAGCAAAGCGACCGTTGCAAAACTAAAATTAAGTTCTTCTATTACAAAAAAAAAGTTGAATAGCTGTTCTTCGATTCGCATACAAAATGCGCTTTATCCAACAATAGGCATACTAACCCTTCTGCAAATATATCAAAAAACGCCCGCATTTCTTGGCTTTTGAGTTGGTTGCACGAGTTTAATTTTTTAGATGCGAATAAATGGTAGAATATACATATGTTTAAAAACCTTATATTTTTGGTTTTCCTTTGCGTTGTAGTTGTTGCTGGTGTAGTTGCCACCTACATATTTTTTTGGAATGATGGTTCAACATCCCTAACAACAACTCCTTCGGAACTTCAATCCCCACACGGGGGGGAAACAACCTCTGGACCAAATTCACCTTTAGCAGTATCTAAATCCTCCCCCCCTAAAGTAACGCCAAAGCAACTTAAAAAAACCATCGTCCCAAGTTTTAGTGTTGTTCGTATCACGCCAGATGGTAATGCGGTTATTGCTGGCCGGGCAAGCCCAAACAGTAAAGTTGTGATCGAAGACAACGGACAGTTTTTTGGCCAATTAAACGCCGATTCTCATGGCGAGTGGGTCTTCGTTCCCAAAAAGCCCTTTACGCCTGGGAGCCGCCAACTCGGGCTTAAAATGCTCATAGATGGGCAAAAATCTGTTGAATCCGACGATATGGTTGTTTTGGTTGTACCCGAACCAAAACAAAATATTTCTGGGCGCAAAACCAATAAACAATCACAGCCGCTTGCCCTTAAGTTCTCAAAAAAAGGTGGGGCCAGTTCTGTTTTACAAAAACCAACGGGAAATCTTACAATTGGTACCCTAAGCCTAGATACGGTTGATTACAACGAAACTGGACAGCTAATAATTAGTGGCCGTGCCACGCCTGAATCTACGGTGATTGTGTATTTAAATAATCTCGTTACTGGTAAATCCGTCGTTGATAAAAATGGTTCCTGGCGAATGCGCCCAGATAGCCGGGTTCAGCCCGGCTTGTATACCCTTCGCGCCGATCAAGTTGCCCTAAGTGGTAAAGTATTATCGCGAATATCAATGCCATTTTCTCGTGCAGAGCCAATCAACGAAATACCTTCTGAGCCCTTTGTTATCGTCCAACCTGGAAATAGCTTATGGCGTATAGCGCGAAAAACCTTTGGCAGTGGATTTGGGTTCACTACTATCTACGAAGCCAATAAAGAACAAATTAAAGACCCAGATTTAATTTTTCCAGGTCAAGTTTTTGTCCTGCCTTCAAATAACAACTAATATCCTGACATTGCATTAATTTAAAACAATAATTAAGCTTTTTTATATCAATCAAGGAGGTAGTTGTCTTCATACAGCATGGTTCAAAAAATAGTTTTGCTTTAGTCAATAACTCTACTACACTGTTTGCATTAAGGCTGGCGTTAACAGTTCGTCAAAACTTAATTATTCTTACAAAAAATTCACTTTTGAAGTGTAATTATTACTCAAAAAGGCTAATTTAGGCCCACAGCATCAAAAACTTAAAAGCATTACTATTACTTTATGAGTATTTAATAGAATACGGAAAACTCTTGCGTAAACATGGCCTTTGATATTCGTCTTGCGATCTTTAAATGGTGCCTACCCCCCCCCCAAAAAAAAAGCTGAGTGTCATAGGGAGAAATTGCACTTTTTGATTCTTTAAATAGAAAACCTGATGGCTTAACCAACCGCAAGTTGGCATCACCGATGCTTGACGCCGTATTTAAAACAATTACAGTTTTTCATTAAGTGAATTTGACACGCTAGTAATCCCACATAATTACAAATTTAATGCTTTCGTCTCTAAAAATATGTGAGATGCATCGCCAATGCATCTATCAATGATTGCTTGATATCGACAAGCCGCGTGGAATGTGGGACAAAGCGGAAGGCATTTAACAAAAAATGAGTAAAGCATTCATGATTAAAGACGTATTAGTTCCAATCAACAAAGCGGGTTGGCCATTTATTGCGATTTTTGCTCTTATAGCTTCTGGTTTGTGGTATTGGTATTTTCAAGCTGGTCTGATTGGCTGCGTTTTAACTCTTTGGTGCGTGTATTTTTTTCGTGACCCGGAACGGGTTACACCAAGGCGCGATGGTTTGGTTATTTGCCCTGCTGATGGCGTTGTTCAATCTGTTGTTATGGCTGTTCCACCAGAAGAGTTAGAACTTGGCTCAGATCCCCGGCTTCGAATTGCTGTGTTCATGAATGTTTTCAATGTTCATGTAAACCGTGTCCCAATAACAGGAAAAATTACCGCTAAAGGCTACCGCCCTGGCAAGTTCTTAAATGCATCCCTTGATAAAGCCAGCATTGACAATGAACGCATGAGTTTAAAAATTACTGGTGAAGATGGAACAGAAATTGGCTTTGTTCAGATTGCAGGTTTAGTTGCCCGACGCATTCTATGCCAAGTTAGCGAAGGCGACACCCTGAGCGCAGGTCAACGCTTTGGCTTAATTCGGTTTGGCAGCCGCGTTGATGTTTATCTACCTGATGGAGTAGAATCATTGGTATCAGTAGGTCAAACAGCCATTGCTGCTGAAACCGTTTTAGCCGATTTAAAATCTAACGAAATTGCCCGCGTAGGCGAAATCCGATAAAGGCAAAATGAACGCTATGACTTTAGACGTTAAACCAAAGAAAAATAGATCTCAACGAATTAAAGAACTTCCCTTTAACCGAATGATACCCAACATATTGACCTTATTAGCCCTTTCAGCCGGGCTAACATCAATTCGCTTTGCGCTAACAGACCAATGGGAATACGCAACCTTATCTTTGACTGTCGCTGCAATATTAGATACTATGGATGGGCGGGTTGCACGGCTTCTAAAAGGGGCTAGTAAATTCGGGGCTGAACTTGATTCCCTTTCGGACTTCGTATGCTTTGGTGTAGCCCCTGCCCTGATCCTTTATTTGTGGGCCATGCAAAATTCAGGTCGACCAGGTTGGATTTTGGTTATGCTGTTTGCCATGTGTTGTGGCCTGCGTTTAGCGCGCTTTAACGTTGCCACAGATGAAGATAATACACCAACTTGGAAAGCTCATTTCTTTTCCGGTGTCCCCGCCCCCGCTGGCGCCGGATTGGTGCTACTGCCAATGATTATATCATTCCAGGTGGAAACTAATTTCTTCCGCAACCCTTGGGTTGTATCGGCGTTTTTATTCACAGTAGGGGCTTTGCTTGTCAGCTCTTTTCCAACATATTCGTTTAAAAAGCTAAAAATAAGTCGCAGTTGGATTATGCCAACAATGCTTATTGTTGCCGGAATTGCAGCATTCTCCGTTACAGTCCCATGGCTAACGTTAACAAGTGTCTTAGCGCTATATTTGGGTACTTTTCCTTTCAGTTTCCGAGCCTTTCAGCGCTTAGAATCAACGGATAAGCAGGATCATATAGCTGTAGATTAATTGAAATCGACTAAAATTTTTTTTCCACAGTCAATTGTGGGACAAAAGTTTTCCTCTAAGATTGTTTTTCTTTAATTTTATCATGATACTATACAAATATAAGGATTTTAGCTACATTCATAATTGATAGGATGGATGTAATTTATAATTCCCAGGGAGGAACGGGTATAAAGGCGTCAGTCATCAAATCAACAAAGGCACGAACTTTCGGCGATAAATGCTTGCTGTGAGGGTAGACTGCGTAAATATTTACTTTGTTAGTCATCTCAAAATCTTCCAACACAGGTATTAACGTCCCTTCTTTAAAATCTTGACCTACTACAAAGTTAGTGGCTCGGAACAAGCCCAGCCCAGCTAATCCCGCTTTGTATAGAGCTGTTGCATTATTAGTTTCGAAATTACCTTTAACTCGGATACGCTGTGGGCCATTAGCACCTTTAAATTCCCACTGGTTCAAACTGGTCTCGAAACTCAATGTTAAACAGTTATGGTTTTTAAGATCCTCTGGTGATTTTGGTACGCCAAATTTTTTAATATAACTGGGAGCGACTGCAACCGCGCGGTGGACTGAGGTTATTTTTTTAGCGATCAGTGTGCTATCAGGCATGTCCGCTATACGAATTGCAACATCAACTTCTTCTTCAACCAAATCAACTAAGCTATCTGAAAGTGTCAGTTGAATACGCAAATTTGGATGTTGTTCTAAAAATTCTGGGATCAAGGGTTGGATGTGAAATTGGCCAAATGCATTTGTTGCATTGACCTTCAAAAGACCGCGTGGTTCCGCATGCAATTTTGTAACAGCCATTTCAGCTTCATCGATAGCAGATAAAATAGGCACACAGCGCTGATAGAATGCACGGCCTTCTTCAGTCAGACCCAAACGTCGAGTTGTCCTATTTAAAAGCCGAGCACCTAATCTATCCTCTAGGCGACCAATTAATTTACTAACTGCCGATGGTGTTAATTTTAATGCCCGGGCTGTTGCTGAAAAACTTTCATATTCTACAACTCGTACAAAGTCAGACATTTCACCTGGTTCATCCATTACTTTCCAACATTGTAATGTTTGTGATTGTATTTCATAAATTAGAATTATTTCTGCCACATTAGTAATTTTTAGGCAATACTCAATTATGCCGCCACACGTTGATATTTAGGCGTCGCTGATAGAACAGACATGACGTCTTGACGCTGGCAATGGAACACGATTAATTATAGCGAACGAATATAAGGAGCACGCTTCGGGTGAAAAAATATTCCATATTCAGTTTGGCACGAAACGCCTTAAATTTCCATCAGGACTGGGGAAAAGCATGGCGTAGCCCAGAACCCAAAAAAACCTATGACGTGGTTATCATTGGCGGAGGAGGACATGGCTTAGCAACGGCTTATTATTTGGCTAAAGAGCACGGCATCACTAATGTGGCTGTGATTGAAAAAGGCTGGATAGGAGGCGGAAATACAGGCCGTAACACAACAATCATCCGTTCTAATTATCTTTGGGACGAAAGTGCGAGAATATACGAAAAATCATTGCAGCTCTATGAGGGCCTGAGTCAGGATTTAAATTACAACATCATGCTGAGCCAACGCGGTGTTTTGAACTTAGCCCATAATTTACACGATATCAGGGAACTTAAGCGCCGGGTTAATGCAATTAAATTAAACGGCATAGATTCAGAGTTTTTAACTCCTGAACAAATCAAAGAAATTGTCCCAATTATTAATGTTTCTCAGAATATACGCTACCCGGTGTTAGGTGCATCAATTCAGCGACGTGGCGGCGTTGCCCGCCACGATGCCGTTGCTTGGGGCTATGCCCGTGCAGCAGATGCCCGAGGCGTAGATATTATTCAACAATGCGAAGTCACCGGAATCATTCGGGATCATGGGCGGGTTACGGGTGTGCAAACAACTCGTGGCGTTATTAATGCTCCCAAGGTTGGGATTGTAACCGCTGGCCATACCAGCATTTTAGCTGCCATGGCTGATATTCGCTTACCAATTAATAGCTATCCCTTACAAGCCATGGTCACTGAGCCAGTCAAACCAATCCTAAATTCTGTCGTTATGTCGAATGCAGTTCATTGCTACATATCACAGTCCGATAAAGGTGAGTTAGTCTTGGGCGCTGGGATCGATGCTTATAATAGCTATACCCAACGGGGCAGCTTGCATATTATTGAAGAACAATTAGCCGCTGTTTGTTTATTATTTCCAATATTTAGCCGCTTGAGGATCTTGCGAAAGTGGGGCGGTATTGTAGATACAACCCCTGACGCCAGCCCGATTATATCAAAAACGTTAGTTGATGGTTTGTACATTAACGGCGGCTGGGGGACGGGTGGGTTTAAAGGAACGCCAGGTTCCGGCTGGGTCTTCGCCCACACCATAGCCCGCGACGAACCGCATAAATTGAATGCCCCCTTTAACCTTGATCGGTTTACCAACGGATCTCTAATCGACGAGCACGGCGCTGCTGCCGTTGCACATTAAGGGAGACAACGGATGCTTTTGATCAACTGCCCTTGGTGTGGTGAGCGTAATGAACCTGAGTTTCATCACGGTGGTGAAGCTCATATTGAACGACCAAAAAACCCTGATGCATTATCTGACGAAGAATGGGCAGAGTATTTATTCATGCGAACCAACCCAAAAGGTGTTTTTTTAGAGCGTTGGGTTCATCAATCAGGCTGTCGCCGCTGGTTTAACTTGGCTCGAAATACCAGCACCAATAAGATTATTGGCTCGTATAAAATAGGCGAAAAACCTCCTAAAGGGACGCGCTGATGGCACAATCAAACCGCTTGGCAATTGGCGGCACTATTGATCGCGCCAGGCCTCTCAACTTCTCCTTTAACGGGCACCATATGCAAGGTTACGCAGGCGATACTTTGGCATCGGCGTTAATTGCCAATGGTGTCCAGATTGTAGGGCGAAGCTTCAAATACCACCGCCCACGCGGGATTATGGCAGCTGGTTCTGAAGAGGCTAACGCGCTAGTGCAACTCGAAACAGGTGCCCGAACTTTAGCAAATCAACAAGCAACACGGATTGAGCTTTATGAAGGCTTATCTGCCACTAGCATCAATTGTTGGCCTAGCCCTGAATTTGATTTGATGTCTGTGAACAGCTGGTTCCACCGAATAATGCCTGCTGGGTTTTATTACAAAACATTCATGTGGCCAGCTTCAGGTTGGAAGTATTACGAACACATCATACGCCGCATCGCTGGACTTGGTGTATCACCTTCAGAACCAGATCCTGATCAATATGACCACATGTACGTACATTGTGATGTTTTGGTTGTTGGTGGCGGCACAGCAGGTCTTTCATCTGCATTAGCCGCCGGACGTTCTGGGGCCCGCGTAATTTTAGTTGATGAAAATACAAATTTTGGTGGCCAACTATTGAACGAGCAATACCTCATTAATAATAAGCCTGCATCAAATTGGATTGATGCAACACTTAATGAATTATCGAAAATGGACGATGTCACCATATTAAAGCGGACGACGGCATTTGGGTATTATGATCATAATTATGCAGGGCTTTTGGAAACTCGAACTGATATATTAACCAATGGTGGCGACAAATCCCGCCAGCGTTTATGGCACATCAGAACCAAACAAACCATTTTAGCAACAGGTGCTTTGGAACGCCCATTAGTTTTTTCTGATAATGACCGTCCCGGGGTCATGCTAGCCAGTGCTGCGCGCACGTACATCCAACGCTATGGTGTCAAACCTGGAAATGAAGCGATTATATTCACTAACAATGACGATGCTTACCGAACAGCATTGGCACTTCACGAAGCTGGCGTAAAAGTAAACGCCGTCATCGATACCCGGAAAGTACCTGATGGTGATTTACCAAACAAAGTTATCGCAGCCGGGATTGAGATTATAGACAACGCTACCCTAACTGGCGTTAACGGCGGTCGTGGCGTGAAGTCAGTAGAGGTGATGACGTTGAACGTGGCGGCGGATGGGGTTACGGGAGCAGCCCGAACCATCACGTGTGACCTTGTTGCTTCATCAGGAGGATGGAACCCAGTTATTCATTTACACTCTCATTCTGGTGGTAAAGCAAAGTTTGACCAAGAACGTGGTATTTTTATTGCTAGCGAAACTCAACAGGCATCAGAATGCATTGGTGCAGCGAACGGTAATTTCCTATTAGCTGAGTGTTTAAACGAAGGATTTCGTGCCGGTCATAACGCTGCAACAAAAGTAGGGTTCAAAAAAACAACCCGACGAAAAGTACCAAAAGCAGAAATTATTGAGGAAAGACCGCATCGCTTAATTTGGGCACTACCGACAACAACACCGATTGGCGAACGTGGAAAACACTTTTTAGATCTGCAGCACGATGTGACCGCAGCAGACGTGCAATTAGCAGCTCGCGAAGGGTATGTATCGGTTGAACACACAAAGCGCTACACGACACTTGGCATGGCAACTGATCAGGGGAAAACTGGAAACATTCCAGGCATGGCCGTTCTTGCTCAAGCACTGGGCGTCGAAAATCCAGGTGATGTGGGAACCACTACATCTAGACCGCCTTACACCCCTATCACATTAGGCGCATTTGCCGGACGCAATGTCGGCGCTTTGACCGATCCAGTTCGCATGACACCAATGCATCATTGGCACGAATTGGCTGCTTGTAAGTGGGAAGACGTTGGACAATGGAAACGCCCTTGGTATTATCCGAAGCTAGGCGAGAGTATGCGCGATGCTGTTAGCCGAGAATGTTTAGCTGCACGCAATGCAGTGGGTATTTTAGACGCTTCAACATTAGGCAAAATAGATATCCAAGGGCCTGATGCTGCAGAGTTTTTAAATCGGATTTATACCAACGCGTGGTCAAAGCTGGATGTTGGTAAATGCCGCTATGGATTAATGCTAAAAGAAGATGGCATGATTTTAGACGATGGCGTAACTACACGTTTGGGCAAAAACCATTTTCTGATGACGACCACAACTGGTAATGCAGCCACGGTTTTAGGATGGTTGGAAGAATGGCTACAAACTGAATGGCCCAACTTGAAAGTTTACTGTAATTCAGTCACAGAAACTTGGGCAACGCTATCGATCTGTGGCCCTAAAGCCCGTGCTTTGTTATCTGAATTCACAGATGACATTGATTTAACCCCAAGTAGCTTCCCGTTTATGGCCGTCAAAGAAGGAACAGTTGGTTCAATCCCAGCACGTGTTTTCCGAATTAGCTTCAGCGGTGAAAGCTCGTTTGAAATTAACGTCCCAGCTAGTTACGGTTTGGCTTTATGGACACAATTGATGGTCGCGGGTGAAAAATATGGCATCACACCCTATGGCACAGAAACGATGCATGTCCTGAGGGCTGAAAAAGGCTATATTATTGTTGGCCAAGAAACTGATGGAACTGTGATGCCTCAGGACTTAGGGATGGATTGGATTTTATCTGCTAAAAAAGATTTTATTGGAAAACGATCATTCTTGCGGCCTGATTCCGTACGTCTTGACCGTAAAAAACTGGTTGGTTTACTGCCCATTAACCCTAATGACGTTTTAGAAGAAGGTGGACAAATAATTGCTGAAAAAAACGATCAAAGACCCATACCAATGATCGGACATGTTACATCTAGTTACTATTCTGCCAATTTAGGGCGCTCATTTGCATTGGCTTTAATAATCAGTGGAACCGAACGCATCGGTGATCGTGTCTATATCCCCCAAGGTGATAAAACCATTACTTGTGAAATCACTACACCTATGTTCTTCGATCCAAAAGGAGAGCGCCTTCATGGCTAACTCATTTTTACGTCAAAGCCCATTAGCACACTTGCATTTAGCTGCGCGCTCAAACGCCAGTAACGCACTTCCCGTTGCCGGAGTCTTGATTTCAGAGCGCCCCTATTTAAAAAAATTATCATTACGTGGAAACGCTAACGACCCAAAATTTATGACAGCCATTAAAAAAGTGTTTAAATTACCACTACCAATAAAACCTTGCACATCATTTAGCAATAAAACTGGCAGCTCACATAATTTGTGGATGGGACCCGATGAATGGCTAATTGTAAGCCCTTCAAATGAGGCTGAATACCTATTCTCCAACTTGAACAAAGCTCTTAAAAGCCAGTATTATGGCCTTGTAGATAATACCGAAAGTAGAACGTTAATTCGGCTGAGTGGTTCACAAGCAAGAAGGGTTCTTGAAAAAGGTTGCTTCATTGACTTGCATCCCCGCTCCTTCAAGCAAGGTAGCGTAGTTAACACGCTTTTGGGCCAAGCACACATCACTTTGCATTTGACAGCATTAACAGACACAGCAGATTATCCCATATTCGATTTATACATCCACCGCAGTTTTGCTGAATATCTATGGTCATGGCTGGAAGATGCTAGCTGCGAATATGGCTTAGAAAACAATTCAGACTAACGTTTTCTAAACCTACTATAACAATATAGAACTTCATATTCTTAATCTAATTACAAAAGATGGATTTTAACTAAAACAGTCTGAGAGATAAAAAATGGTCTGTTCAAAAAAACCACCCAATGAAAATCAATCCTATCCGTGTCACCGATATGCATACAGGTGGAGAGCCCGTCCGCATTATTGCAAGTGGTTATCCAGATATTATGAAAGACCCTTTTAGATAAGCGTCGATACACTCAAAAAACTTGGACCACTTGCGCAAATTTCTTATGTTTGAGCCGCGCGGACATTTCGATATGTACGGGGTCATCCCAGTCATACCAGACCACCCTGATGCGCATATGGCTGTTCTTTTTATGCACAATGAAGGTTATTCTACTATGTGTGGCCATGCAGTGATTGCCCTTGCTCGCTATGCCATTGATAAAGGGTTAGTAAATCCAGTTGGGCCTGAATGCCAAGTGAACATCCAGTGCCCATGTGGATTGATAAAAGCATATGTGGAAATTTCAACTGGGCGCGTCCATTTTGAAAGTGTGCCTGCTTTTGTTTTTGCCCGGCAGAAATTAATAGCG
>Ga0114996_10006634_pt1 | contig 13269 bp, 9 predicted proteins | sample ArcticOcean_MG_C_4_FD_87039 | JGI IMG/M metagenome (GOLD analysis project Ga0114996, IMG submission 87039) | Marine microbial communities from western Arctic Ocean - ArcticOcean_MG_CB4_134 | ecosystem: Environmental > Aquatic > Marine > Oceanic | place: Arctic Ocean: Canada Basin | collected... | reverse complement strand
AATTCAGCCATATTACACATCGCAATGGCATGGACGGTATTGATATGATTTGTGACTGCCTTTCTTTTTTTTATTTTTATCTCAACATAATTGGATTTAATATCAATAATTTTTGGTCGAATTGATAAAAAATAAGGAGCATTGAGACAAACGCTAAGTCCAAATAGTTTTTTTCCAAATGGATACTTAATCGCTTTTTTATATAATTTTAGTGTTTTTCTCATCTTTTTTAATTATCAATCCTAGCATACTCAATCCAATCAATTAATAATCGATGCTGATCTGGATTATCTTTATTGGTGCAATCATTGTTCTTACAAAATGCTTGTTTATCAATTTTATAGTCATCATACTTACCGCCAACTGCAACATTAACTATGAGATAATAAACACTTCCAAATGGATAGCCATATTCTTTAAAATCCTCTTGTTCATTAGAAATACTCATGTATGGCAATTTTTCAGAATCAAGATACATTTTAATACTGTCTTTCTTCCATTCAAAAGTTATGGAGTGAAACTTTTCTTGAAAACTTACTGAAGGTGGAATAACAACATCATTAACTAATGTGGCTTTGTCAAAAAATGAATTACCAAAATGCAAAGCACTGCCAACAATATTAGTGACTCTACCTCTGGACTCCATAATATCGATCTCCCCTCCTTTAGGCCAAGATATATTGGATTGAGGCATGAGCCATATCGCAGGCCAAGCACCAATACCTGTAGGGACCTTAAAGCAAATTGTAATTCTTGATGGAAAAGTAAAAGATCTCAATCCTTTAGTGTTAATACGTGCAGAGGTGAAGTCAAAATTCTTCTTATAAGGTTTTTGATGATAAATCGGTTGTATCTTTAATAATCCATCTTCAATAAATAGATTATCATTGGTATAACTTTGGCTATTTTTCATCGGTTCTCTGTAATACTGTAATTCACCATTACCCCAGCCATAGACAAAGAGTCCATTATCAAAAAACCCATTTGAGAGAGAATAATTCCAATCTGCTTTATTTAAGGTATGGGTTGAGAAATCTTCAAACCAAGTGACGTCGTTTAAATTTTTTCTTTTACGACAATATGACTCTTTATTAGTTAAAAAATCACTGCTCTCGATAGCTGTTGTTAATTTTTTATCGATAGGTAAATAATTATAGACAGTTTCTTTTTCTTCACTGTTTAAGATAGAGCTAGTTACAGCTGGTAAAAATACAAAAAAGATAATGAGATATTTATTGATACTCATTAATTTTAATTACTCTTTATTTGAGGATGATTTATTAAGGAAATAATTCAAATTACCATATAACGGTGTAAATTCTTTTTGCACTAAAAACACAGGTATTTTTTCTAAGAAATCCTTATGGATAGTTTTTCTTTGTCCAAGAAATTCGTTGCTAAAAAGTTCATCCTTAAAATAATCATTCATGCTACGAATCATAGCACCCGCTATAAATACACCGCCAGTACAATTATAAGTTAAGGCCATCTCTGAACTGAGTATAGCAAAACACTTGATGTAATTATTTATAAGCTCTAGAGATCTTATATCATGGTCTTCGTTTAAGCGTCTTAGAATTTCCTCAGCAGTAATATATTCGCCATAGAGGTGATTGTATAATTTAGACAAACCAGAACCTGATAAAACATCCTCCAATATAGTAAAATCACTATTTTGTTTTATTCCAAAGACTTCTAAATAGTGACTTACAGAGCTTTGAGTATTACCTATCTCTGTTGCATTAATATATTCATAATTATTGCTTTTAGAATAAAGAGCTGCTCCTAAGCCAGTTCCTGGACCAAGTATTATTTTTGGTCCTTGATCGAGAGTTACAGATTCCCCATGTTTAAGTATTTTAAGATCTTGATCTTCAAGAGATGATAGTGAATGTGCTATAGCTTCCCAATCATTTAAAAGGTAGCAATTATGTAAATTGAATCTAGCCTTCAAATCATCAGCAGATATTACCCAATTACGATTTGTCATTGTAATGGAATCTCCATTCTTTGGTCCTGCAACAGAAATAACAACATCTTCAATAACCTCGTCTTTTGAAGCAATAAGTTGTTCAAGGATTTCATAAAAATGATCTAAACGATCTAATTTAATTTTTTGAATAGCATCTAAATCAATACCATCTCTAGAACCAAATGCAGCTCTTAGATTTGTGCCGCCCAAATCAATCAGTAAAATATTTTTACCACCATATTGCATAAATTACTCCGAGTATTGAAACTATTATTACGGTAGCTCTGTTGAATGATGATGAAGTTTGGAAGTTAATATCGCTTAGAATAATTGCCTTCTTCTGATCCTCAAAACCTTGAAAATATGCTGTAATGAAACACAAAAATCCAGTGACAAAAAATACTATTCCCATTCTGTGTTGGAATGGGAAGTTATCGGGTGCTAATAAATACATTCCTAAAGAAAGGAACAGTGAAGCAATAGCAGCTACAAAAACTGAAAGACTAGTTGCTTTCTTCCAAAATAGAGCCACTAAAAATATAACTAATATTCCAGGTGTGAAAAAACCTGTAAAATTTTGAATGTATTGGAATGCTGATTCTAAATTGCCTAAAAGAGGTTGTGCGCATAAAACAGCTACTACAACAGAGGTTAGAGCAACACATCGACCTACTAAAACTAACTTTTTATCAGTAACGTCTTTAGCTATGAATTGCTTATATATATCCATGGTGAAGATTGTACTTACACTATTAGTCATTGATGCCAATGACGAGACAATTGCTGCTACCAATGCAGCAAAAGTTAAGCCCAGTAGACCAGAGGGAAGCAATGACATCATCTGAGGATATGTGGTATCAAATTCACCTGATTTCAAAGGGGGTAATAGCATAACTGCACAAATACCAGGTAATACAACAACTAAAGGCATTAATAATTTTAAAAATGCAGCAAACATAACGCCCTTTTGTGCTTCCTGTAGAGATTTGGCACCAAGCGCTCTCTGAGTAATGTATTGATTAAAACCCCAGTAAGCAAAATGAGCCACCCATAATCCACCAATAAGAACCCATACTCCAGGTAGATCAGAATAATTAGGATGATCTGCTTCTAAAATCATATTAAATTTTTCAGGTAAAGCTTCAAAAAGAATTTGAGCACCCATGAGAACACCTTGAGATTCTGATATTTTATCCAAGGCTATGTACGACACCGCAAGTCCACCAAAAATGAGTAATGCAACTTGTATAACATCTGTAATAGCAACAGCTTTAAGCCCACCCCATAAAGAATAGGCTAGAGAAAGAATGGCTAATGCCCAAAGACCATAACTAATATCTAGTCCAGTTAAAGAATTAATTGCTAAGGATCCAAGCCATAAAACAGAAGTTAAATTAATAAAAATATAAACTGCAACCCAAAACAGTGAAAGAACAAGACATACCCATTTATCAAATCTTTGTTCTAAGAATTGAGGCATTGTATAAATTTTCTTTTCTAAAAATATTGGTAAAAAATACTTTGCCATAACAATGAGAGCGATAGCTGCTGTTAATTCATAGGTTGCAATAGCCATTCCAACGACATAGCCCTGACCTGACATGCCTATAATTTGTTCAGCAGATATATTAGCAGCAATTAAAGAAGCACCTACTGCCCACCAAGGAAGAGATCGGCCTGCTAAGAAATAATCTTCAGGCGTTTTTCCATTACCCTTATCTCTCGATACCCAATAAGCTAAGCTTATGATGCCTACACAGTAAATTCCTACTATCCAAAGGTCCAATGTTGAAAATTTCATAATGTATACCTCTAAGTCTTTATTCTATATTTGGACAAAACAACATTTTCTTACCGCCTGTACCAGCATCAATAAATACACTTCCTATCTCAAAACTCCATCGACCTTGTGTTGAAAAAAACAAAGGAGTGAATACTTCAGATAGATTGAGCCCATTTTTTTCAAAGCACTTAAGATCTATACCTATAGTGCTCCACTCACCAATTGTAAAACCATTAAGTAATTCACCCAAAGGCAAAATTGCTTCACAATTATCTCCACATGAAGAGCCTAGATAAAGTATTTCATTACTATCGTTTTTTAGAGGTCTTATGTTAATAACCAATACCCCAGATTGTTTTGCTACCTGAGACCAATCCATCTTCTTATTAGACATTAAATTCCATGAAGAAAGAGTATTACCAAAAAATGTTATCTTTTGAGAATCTTCTTGGGCTAACTTATCAACTACAGATATAGATACTTCGTTCGATGGTGTTGCTACTGATTTATTATCCATAAGCTTTCTACCTGATAATGATCTTAATTCTACGCTATAGGGTTCTTGTGCCCACCCTTCCAATAAAGTCAGACCTATAAGAGAATCATTTTTACGGTTAATATTTTCATTTAGTTGTTCGATATTAATTGTATTTGAATAATTCAATCCATAACCCAATTCAAATAATGGTGAGTAATTAGTATCATCATAATTCAATGGTGATTGCTCTATCGAGCTAGGCCATGAATAAGCTAACTTTCCAATAAAATCATAATCTTTTTCAATTTCTTTTGACTTAAATATAACTTCTGAAATCCCATGACCTTCTGATCCTGGTAACCAAGCAGCAATAAATGCATCGCTTCTATTAAGTTCTCGATTAATCCATAATGGACGTCCTGAAAGAAAAATTGTGATTACTGGGATATTTTTTTTTCTAAGACTCTCAGCCCATTCAAGATGCCTAAGATCATCCAAGCTAAATACTAATTCTGATAATGTACCCTTATATTCAGCATAAGGATTCTCTCCAATTACAATGATTGCAACGTCTGGATTTATTTTATAAAAACCATCTTTTGAATACTCCAATGAACCGCCTGATTTACGGACAGTATCTTTAATGCCCTTTAGAATAGTTGTGGCTCCTGGAAAATCTTTATTCTCATTTTCATTGCCCTGCCAAGTTAATGACCATCCACCAGTTGCCTGTTTAAGATCATTTGCAGCTTCACCCAATACAAGTATTTTACTTGATGGGTTTAAGGGTAATATATTGTCATTATTTTTTAGTAAAACTAATGATTCACGTACTGCTTTTCTAGCTATATTCCGATGAAGCTTAGATCCAATAATTGATTCATTACCTGAGTATTTTCTTTTAGAAGGGAGCCCTTTATCAAGTAAATTACTTCGCAGTTTAACTCTAATTATTCGCTTTACAGCATCATCTAATCTCTCTATTTTAATTACACCAGAGTTTACTTGTTCTAGTGTATTTGTATAAAGCTGTTGCCAAGCGTCTGTGACCATAAACATATCAATGCCTGCATTGATGGCCTTAGGACAATTATCCACTGAACAACCTGAAACTTCCATGTGACCATTCCAATCACCAAGAACAATACCATCAAAACCCATTTTATTTTTCAAGACATCAGTTAGTAGATATTCGTTGCCATGCATCTTTTCTCCATTCCAAGAATTAAAAGAAGCCATAATCACCTGAACACCTGCTTTTATTGTTTCACGATAGCCTTCCCCATGTATTGCTATTAATTGATCTTCACTTAAAATAGTATTCCCCTTATCAATTCCTCTCTCAGTACCGCCATCACCAATATAATGTTTAGCTGTAGCCAATATGGTTTCATTGGACATAAATGTGGAATTAAGATTGCCTTGAAGTCCCTCAACCATTGCTACACCCAATAATGAAACAATTGCTGGGTCTTCTGAATATCCTTCATAGGTCCTACCCCATCGATCATCCCTTGGTACTGATATTGCAGGCGAAAAAGTCAGATCAAGCCCACTTGCTAAAACTTCAATAGCTGTCGCCTTGCCAATACTTTTAACTAAGTCTTCATTGCGTGTCGACCCTAATGCAATATTATGAGGAAAGAGAGTAGCTCCTCTTAAATTATTATGCCCATGAACAGCATCTGTTCCCCAAATAACTGGTATTTTGTGATTGTCTTTATCCCATCCATCAATTGAAGCTAAATAATAATCATCTGCTAGCTCAACCCACTCATTTAGTTCATGATTCTTGTTTTTATTAGGAAAACTTCCTCCACCATTGAGTATGGCGCCAATATGATATTCTTTCACTTGATCTGGAGTTATGGAAGCTATTTCAACCATAAATATTTGACCTACTTTTTCTTCAATGGTCATTCTTGAGACTAGATCTTCTAATTTAGATTCTATTTGATTACCACTTGAGATTACCTCTCCAGAAATAAAGAGAAGTGGAATAATGTATAACAATATGTTTCGTTTTATATTCACAATAGATATCTATTTAGAGTTATTTAATACTCACTTCTGAGAGAAATATAATACTCCTCTCAGAGATAGAGTTTTATTAGTATTAGAAGTTTCTTCTAAAACCAAACTTGTAAATAGGACCATGGTCTTGTGACAAGAATAGCATTTCTGAATGACGAGCATATAAGCGTGTTGACTCATCTGTGATATTCATAGCATCTAGAAATAGAGTGGTTGCTTCATCCATTCTGTATTGATATGAAAAATCAATTTGTGTTCTTGATTCAACATACAAAGGTTGTTCATAGTTACCAAATCCAGCAACTGTTTCCCCCCTATAGTTGAGCGCTATTCTAGCGGTGTGTTTTGTGTCTTCATACCAGACTGAAAGATTACCTGCATTACCAAGGCCGGGAAGAATGAATTGTTCTCCAATCTTATTACGATCAATATCAACATCTCCACCACTAATAACAGTTGCATTTAGTTGCATGCCATAAGGTGTTCCATCAAAGAGATGCTGGAGAACAATTTCAAAACCATTAACTCTTCCAGTTTCCTTATTGTATGGTTTAGTGACTTCAAAAGTAGCAAGTGGATCTCCGGGTTGACCATCGATATAACCTGGATCACATCTCCACCATCCTCCATATTGACACTGGCCCCATGGAAAACCATTACTTACATCAGTTCCATTAGCCATAGCAACAGCAACCCAGCCCATATGTTGAAAATCATTCATCCAACCTTGAGCCCACAAAGCCTGTTGAGATACACAATGACCAGTTGCTCCTGCATCACCTGGGAATCCTGTTTGTGGACGTCCAGCTGCTACCCATTCATTGACACAAGAAACTGCATATGAACCAATGGTTCCTTGAGATGGATCGGTTAATCCATCAACATTTTCATAGACTGTTTGAGTGCCAATAAAATCAGATATTTCCTTATTGAAATAATTAACAGCAAAATAACTTCCTTCTGCATAATAGTTTTCATAACTAATATCAAAGTTTTTTGACATCAAAGGCTCTAGATTAGGATTTCCGCCTGTGGCTGTTGCTTGTATATAGTTTCTATTTGCATAACTCAGTTGTGATCTAAGATCTTGGAGACTTGGTCTAGCCATAGACTTACTATAAGAGAATCGAATAACTTGGTTATCATTCAGACCTAGAGAGAGTGCTAAATTAGGAAGCATGACATCATTTTCCCCATAACGTGGAGCATCGATAATTCCATTTCCTATATATTTAAAACCGTCAATCATATCCCATCTAATGACTGTCGGTTTTTCTTCTAAGCTTATTGATTCTGTTTCAGATTGCTCATAACGAACACCAGCAACAATATTTAATGGCATTGTACCCATTACCTCAGTTTCAAAATTGAATTGAATAAAAGCCGAATCAAGCGTTTCATTAATTCTTTCATTAGTATCTATTTCGCCAGCTCCAATAGCTCCATTTTTTGCTGCAAAAGCATTTAATGCAGAATCTCTATCGATACTCATATAATAGTTTGTTCCAAAATTAGCATTAAATGAGTTCATAAAACTACCAAGATTCGTTGAAGTAAAAATTGAATCATCATAATCAGCAGCTGAAGGTGCTATACCTCCAACGCTATTCTCACTTCTAGAATCAGCAAATGTATTGTCAAGAGAGGAAATACCAAAGTCTACTGACTTTAATGAACTGCCATCTGAATTCAACCAAGTTCCATTGACTTGAAATTGCTGCATATCATTTTCTTTATACATATCTCTCATCATCACACTGGTTGCTAAGTAATTTTCAGGGCCAAATGTGGTGTCATATGAAAAGGTATTGATGCCTGATGCACCAGCATTTTTATGAGTAACAGTCGCTTGCTTATCAGTTGTGAAACCCATTTCATTAGGTAAAGTAGACCCGTCAAGTGAAGCTGATGAATCATGAAAATCAAAGCTCAATGCTAGAGTATCACTAATATCCCACTCTAAATTGAAACCAAGTGACTTATTTACACCTTTGGTAGAACCCCATATCAATTGATGATCATAAGCTCTATTACCAACAACAACATCTGTGTAAGCTCCATTGGAGTTAATGGTTGCGGATTGAGTATCCCAACCACCAAGCCATGAACCGAACATTAATCCTTCGGAATCAAATTCCACTCCTGAATAGGTATAGTCAAATGTGGTTACAATGTTGTCTGAAAGCACTAACTGAAATGTACTTTGTGCATTCTTTCTTAACCTATTATTATCTTTAATTTGATAGGCTGTAGGCTCTTGATAAAAAGTAACACCATCAGTCCTGGTACTATTATTAGTGACATTAGTTGCAGTAGATAATCTATCGTATCCATCTGCAGAGATAATTTGTGGGTGAGAAATCCAATTCGATTCTCTCGTACCTTCTTCTCTATTGTTACGATCTTGGTAAGAGCCAGAAAATGAGAAACCCCAAGTATCTTGATTCGTTCCATATAGTAGAGATGTTTCAATAGGACTATCAGCTCTCAGAAAATCGCTATTCTCACTGGTTGTATCTTCTACAAAGTTGAAACTGATGGATTTTTTCGTACCTTCTATATTCAAAGGTCTAGTAGTAACCATATTAATAGTAGATCCAATACCACCTGAAGGGAGAGAGCCATTGGTTGATTTATAAATTTCAACAGCAGCTATTCCAGGAGAAGCAATATCACCAAAATTGAAAGACCTTCCACCACCCCATTGTCCAGGTACTGTAGGCATTTGTCTTCCATTAAGAGTAACTAAATTAAACTCAGGTCCAAATCCACGAACGGCCACTCTTTCTCCTTCTACATTACTTCTATCAATTCCAATGCCAGCAACACGTGCTAGAGATTCTGCTAAGTTTCCGTCTGGGAATTTACCAAAGTCTTCAGCTGTAATTGCATCCATAACACCAACATTACTTCGTTTGATGTCGATAGCATTTTGCAGACTATCTTTGATGCCAGTAACTGTAATTTCTTCAACAACAAGTGGTTCAGTATTTTCTTGTGCCAAAACTGAAGTTGATACAGTTAAAACTGCTAATAATATTAATAGATATTTTTTCATGTGAATTCCCTCTAAATGTAACAAATGTGTAATAAAATATAATCCTTTATAGCATATGGATTATGAATTGACAACGCTGTCAAGACAACGCTGTCATTTTGTATCAATATTTTTTATTCAATTTTTACTAAATAGTATTAATGGATTCTCTTAAGACCAAAGTCGACTCAAGACTCTGGTCATTACTAACTGTAATACCTTCCAATTGTGCAATTAGTTTTTTTGCAGCAATTTCACCCATCTTCTCTAGAGGTTGCCTTATGGTACTCAATGGAGGGTTAAGCATTTGAGTAATTGGGGTATCATCAAATCCTGCAACTGAAAAATCTTCAGGAATACTCATACCTGCTTCTGTAATTACTTTTATTATCCCACCAGCCATCTCATCATTAGCAGCAAAGATAGCTGTGGGTCTTTCTTTTAGCTCAAGTAATTTTTTTCCACACTCTATGCCTGATTCATACGAATTATAACCCTGAATAATTAATTCATTGTTTGTCCCAATACCGCTCTCTTCCAAAGCATCAATGTATCCTTTAGCACGATTATTAACAGCTAAATGATCAGGGTGTCCTTTGACGAAGGCAATTTTTCTATGGCCATTCTTTATCATATGCTGTGTCATTTTCTTTGATGATTCATAGTCATTAGTAGTAACACAATTCGAGTTGATATCTTCACTTCCAGGAGAGATCAGAACATTAGGTATCTCCATAGTATCCAACATTGTTAACAATTCTTTAGAGTCGGATAGTGGGGGTGTTAGAATCATTCCTGTTAACCGAGTTTTTTTAATTAGCTCGCTCATAACTGAAAGTAAATCTCTATCTTCAAATTTACAAGGATGAATAATAACAGCATACTCCATCTGATAGCAGTAACTTAAAACACCATCCATAATATGACTGATATAAACTGGATTAGGATTATCGTAGATCAAACCTATAATTCTAGTTTTACCCCCTGCTAGGCTTTGAGCAAATACATTAGGTTGATAATTGAGATCCTGGATAACGGACTGTACTTTGCTTATTGTAGCTTTTCTTACATTGGTTTCTTTGTTAATGACTCTTGAAACGGTTTTAATAGAAACACCAGCTTTTTCAGCTACATCATGAATAGTTGTTTGTTTTTTCTTATTTATCAAGAGAACTCCTTAGAAAGAAGTTTAAACCAAAGAGGTTTAAAATATCCGTATAGTTTTAAAAAAACCTCATTCCAAATAGTTAAATTAACTCACCCTAATGCCTAAGTGTAACTCTCAGGTTTTTTTCAGTTTAGTCTAAATTATATCCACGTTCGCCATGTAATGTGATATCTAATCCATCAGACTCTTGTTCTTCTGATACTCTTAAGCCCATAGTTTTATCAATGACTTTCAAAATTATATAACTGACAATACCGCAATAAATAATTGTCACTATAACTCCAATCATTTGTGCTAAAACTTGTGAACCGATTGTTCCTTCTATGCCAGAACCTCCCAATGTTGCTGATGAAAATACACCCGTTAGTATTGCACCAACAATTCCCCCTACTCCATGTACACCAAATACGTCTAAAGAATCATCATAGCCTAGCTTTCTTTTCAGAGATGTTGAGGCAAAGTAACACAGTACGCCAGATGCTATACCTATAGCAATAGCACCCAATGGACCAACACTTCCAGATGCTGGAGTAATAGCCACTAAACCAGCAACAGCTCCTGTAATCATTCCTAAAAGACTTGCTTTATTTGAAAAGATTTTTTCCATTAATGCCCAGGTTAAAGCTGCAGCAGCTGTTGCTACTTGTGTCACAAGCATTGCCATAGCAGCCACTCCATCTGCAGCAAGTTCACTTCCTGCATTAAACCCAAACCATCCTATCCAGAGCATACATGCTCCAATAAAGGATAGTGCTAAATTATGAGGAGGCATTGGTGTTCGAGGATAGCCTATCCTTGGGCCAATCACTAAACAAGCAACTAAAGCAGCAATACCAGCATTGATATGAACAACGGTACCTCCAGCAAAATCAATAATACCAAAATTACTCAGATAACCACCGCCCCATACGTTATGACATATTGGTGCATAAACTAAGATTAACCATAATGCTGAGAAAACAGACATAGATGAAAATTTCATTCGGTCGGTAAATGCTCCAACAATTAAAGCAGGAGTTATTATTGCAAAAGTAGCTTGAAACATTATAAATAAGCTTTCAGGGATGGTACCAGAAACACTATCAACTGTAATACCGATAAGAAACATGTTTCCAAAGCCTCCCCAAAATGCATTAGGCTCTCCAAATGCAAGTGAGTAACCACAAACAACCCATACTAGTGTTGCAATTCCTGCAATCGCAATACATTGTGCAAGCACGGAAAGAATATTTTTACTCCTAACTAAACCCCCATAAAAAAGTGCTAAACCTGGAAGTGTCATGAATAAAACCAGTGCACTAGCTGTTAACATCCAAGCCGTATCTCCCGAGTCCAATTCATCAGTGTAACCAACCGATGGTATCAAAATGCATACCCAGCAGGCCAAGAGCCCAAATCTAGTAATCAGTTTTTTTAAATTTAATATCGTTAATTTGTTCATAATCATATTCCTGAAAGTTTTTTATTTATTGCTATATGTTGAATATTTAGATTGCATTATTACCTCTTTCTCCTGTCCTGATTCGAATCACCTCTTCCAAATTAGTAATGAATATTTTTCCATCGCCCATATTGCCAGTAGATGCATTCTCTATGATGGATTCGCTAACTTGTTCTACCATGTCATCAGTAACAATAATTTCTATTTTTATTTTTGGTAAAAAATTGACTTGATATTCAGCTCCTCTATATAGTTCAGTGTGTCCTTTTTGCCTTCCTATTCCTCTTACTTCAGATACGGTGATGCCTTGTACTCCAAGATTTGTTAAATTCTCATGAACATCATCAAGCTTAAAGGGTTTGATAATTGCTGTAATCAGTTTCATAATTCTATCCTCATATTTTTATGGCTCTTTGAAACCATCTTATTACGGACGGTGCAATAATAAAATAAATCTTCAAGACGTACGATGTTATCGATGCCAAGTTTCATTACGCTATTGAATTTTTTATTCAAAAGAAAAAGATTTGGCCAAACTAAAGATTAAAAAATTATCTCCTGATGGTCCTACCAAAGTACTGTCTGATGAAATATATTTAATCGTTGCATCCATTACGTCAAGTGAGAAGCCGTATCCCAATTCAAAATAACTGCCAGCTGCATCTTTTGAAAAATCTCCATAGGTAAGATAAATTCCATTATCAAAGGCGTAGGAAGTAGAAATAAAAGTATAGTCAAGAGTGGGACCATCAAAATTTTCATAATCACCAAAAGCACCATCCAAACAAAAAGATTTATAACAAAATCCTAAATTAACCTCTTCATAAGTATCATCAAAATCATCTGTATAATAATAGCCAGTAAATCCAATAGCATATGAAATGTCTCCTGACTCATCTGAACCGGAGTAACCAAAAAAGCCATCGATTTCTAGCCCGTCAGTAACTTGTGCAGCCCAAGTTCCTGCATAAAAACCATTCGATGAATAATCAAGTCCAGCTGATGCTGAAGACTTTTCTTGAGCGATACCCCGAAAGACATATTCGCTCTCATAACCAACGTTAGCTGATGTTTCAGCACTAAGCTTATAAGTGGGTAATAAAAGTATAAAAAGTATTATAAATGTGATATTTACACTATTTTTCATTAGTTAAGTCTCCTAAAATAAATTAAAAATGATTGACTCATTGATTTCAAAAATTAAGGAGAGCACAAAGAATGTGCTTTATTTTTTTTAAAAATGGTAACTTATTTAGAGAACTGTTTAGCTACTTGCTGCAAATTTCTCTAGTAACGAAGTGAAATATACTATGTGTTTTTTAAGTGTCAAGAAAAAATAATTTTTAGCGTATTATT
>Ga0114996_10006633_pt1 | contig 13269 bp, 14 predicted proteins | sample ArcticOcean_MG_C_4_FD_87039 | JGI IMG/M metagenome (GOLD analysis project Ga0114996, IMG submission 87039) | Marine microbial communities from western Arctic Ocean - ArcticOcean_MG_CB4_134 | ecosystem: Environmental > Aquatic > Marine > Oceanic | place: Arctic Ocean: Canada Basin | collected... | reverse complement strand
TCCACGACCAGCGCTCGGGCCTGCGTGAGGAAATCATCGCCCACGTGCAGGTCCATCCGGTGCCCCCAGTACGCATGACCGAGCGTCTGGGTCGTGCTGGTGAGCAACAGTTGCCTTGGCACGAAGATGTTGTGCGCGACGGTGTCTGCTGCGAGGTGGGAGAGATATCCATATCCGACCGCTTGAAGTCGTTCGCTGTCCGCGCTGTTGAGAACCTCCTCACCCACAGACCAGTTGTGGCAATGTCGGCCCTCTGGCACGTACTTCTTCGCGAACGAGATATCTGCGGCTACCGAGCCGTAGAGGAAGTCGAGAGGATGACGTTCGAGCAGAGCCCGGATGGCCGGTGGCAGCAGGTATAGCGCGCCGAGCACCGCTTGACCCAGCGCGACATGTGTCGCTGGTCCCCACGCGGCAGCCGGTTGGGGAATCAAGAGGAGCCAACCGACGGCGAGCAGAAGCGTGGCCATAGCGCCGCCGATGAGGTTCAGCCTTCCCGGGTAGGAAGCGTCTCCAGGCCGTCGCCGTGAGGTGCTTCGTCGGCCAGGTCCGAGACTGCCCGGACGTGGTCGGTCTTGGGTAAGGGGTCTTCGCCGTGGTCCGAATCGGGCAAGGCGTCTTCGACTGGGTCAGCCCCGGGCAAGGCGTCTTCCACCGGGTCAGCCTTGGGCAAGGCGCTGCGAGTGATGGCTGCTGCACCCTCGCGGACACCGCGAACCGTGGCAGCGGTATCGATGAACATGCCCTCGGCTTCCTCTTGAACGACCTCCATGAGCGCGTTGAAGTCTTCGATGCGCTCCTCCATACGGTCGGAAGCTTGGTGGAGTCGTTCGCTCAGGGTTCGCACTGACGCGTTCAGGCGCTCGACGTCCGTCCGCAACGCCTGTGATATGAACTCGACGTTGTCGGAGATCGAGCGCGCGCGGTCTGAAACGGGTCCGAGGTTTTGCCCTACAGCCGTCCGTACTCCATCCAACGTTCGATTCGTTTTGCGAGCGAGCACCACACCCGCGAAGGCAAGGACGACGATCGCCACCCCAACTACGATGGTCGCGATATCGGCGGCCATCGCGAGCCCGTCACTCGTTGTGACGGCGTTCTGAAGCGGTGCGAGCGTGAACAGCATATCCATGGCGGTAGTAGACCGAATCGGATGCAGTCCCCTAGTCTAACCGCTCCTGGGGCGGAATGCTGCCACGCGGGCCTCGTTCGCGTCCCCTTCGGCGATTGCCTGCTCGACCTGTGGTGAGATCTCACCGGCTCGGCGTAGGACTTGGATGGTCAAGAAAGGGCCCGCGAGTTCCGAGAGCACCACGCCCATCACGACTACGGCCAGAAGCGTCGCCTCGGCTTCGAGTCCGCGAAACTGGAGATCGGAATACACGAGCACTCCGGAGACCGCCATCGCGAGCGAGACACCGCCCTGCGGGATGAGTCCAAGGCCGATCCTCTTCGGCACGTCGAAAGAGAATGGGGTCAGAGATGCCATCGCCGCCGCGGCCACAAACTTGCTCGCGAAGCGAAGCAGCGCGTACGCGAGTGCGAATGGGAAGATCCACCAGCTCGGGACCTGGACCAGTGCTCCCGCCAGCAGCAAGAATGTCACGTAGACAGGCTTTTCCCATCGCCTCAAGACGACGGATATGCGCGCTCTGTCGCGGGCCATGTTTGCTACGATGGCTCCCATTACCACCGAGACGAACAGTGGAGAGAGTCCCCACTGCAGAGCCGCGCCGGCGGCGAAGGCGCAGATTCCCAAGAGATAGAGCACGAGTTCTTCGCCCGCTGGTCGCACGCGCACCAGCCACAAAAATACGATGCCGCACAGGACTCCCAGGCCGAGTGCAACCGCGAGGAAGAAGCTGAGCTGCGAAAGGACGCCTCCCTCGCGGACGACCGAGTCGGCTCGATAGAAGGAGTATGTGACCTGCAACGCGAAAATGCCGAGCAAGGCATCGACGGAGCCGACGAAGAGCAGGAGATCACGCACACGGCCCTTCACCAGGAAGTTCGATGACACCATTGCGATTCCCGCGGGTGCGCTTATCGCTGCCGTGCTCGCTGCACCCAAGAGCAACACATATGCGGCACGATCCTCGACGCCAGCGATCGTCATTAGAGTCCAGCCGACGGCGCAAAACAGCGTAAATGCAAGCGCGGCCTGGCCGATCGCAAAAGCGTGATAGGACGCTCGGAAGCGCCGGAGATTGTCGCGATCGAGCTGGAGGCCGAAGTCGAAGCCGACCCAACCAAGACCCAGTGCGAGGAACGGCAGGAGTTGTCCGGTGGCCTCGTCCGTGACGACCCCGAGCCCGGAGGGGCCGATCAAGAAGCCGATCACGAGGAAGTGCGTGCCGGTCCGAAACAACAATCGCGGCCCGAGGGGTATGCGCTCGGCCGAAAAGGAAAGGCGTGCGCCGGCGAGGGCTACCAGGATGATGACGAGTGCACCCACGAGGGGTTCCATCAGATCGGGCTGCCTCGGCCTCCCAACTCTGGCGCCAGCCCCTCGACACGATCGACCGGGAGAGTGAACACGATTCCCGTCGCGGGTTTTTCCAGATCGCCCGCGACTTCCTGGAGTAGGTCGATCGCAGAGTCGACCAAAGAGGTCGGTAGCACGGAGAAGATCATCCGATTCTGAGGTCGTGACCCGCTGATCAAGGTCTGAAGGCCGGCGAAGATGGGGATGTCGTGAGACAGAACCCTTCCCATGCCTTCGGTGTTGAGGATCGTCGCACCCGTGATGCCGAGCTCGATGAAGCCGGACAAGATTTCATCGATCGTCTCCGGGTCGTTGATAACGGCCACGAGGAGGCGTTTGCTCTCACCTTCGGTCATACGTGTTGATCGTCGATAAATTCGATTATCTCGATCACAGTCGCGTCGTCGTCAGCTGTTTCCAGTTGGTCGATGAAGTCCGAGTGCCGGGCTAGGCGGCAGATGCGAGCCAGCAGCTTCACATGCTCGCGCTCTCTGCCAGGTGGAGAGAGCAATACAAAGAGCAAGCGTACTGCGTCGGTTCCGGCCGGTCCGAACCGGATGGGGTATTTAGCCAGCGCGACCCCGATCACTGGCTCGGGCAAGTCCGGCACGGTGGCGTGCGGGATCGCGAGGCCGGACCCGATCACCGTCGTATGGCCGTGTTCCCGCTCCAGCAGCTTTTCGGCGATGACGGCTCCACTGCCGATTCCTGCGGCGTCCGCGCGAGCGCAGATCTCGTGAACGACTCCTTCCATGTCGTTCGCCTGCAGGCGCGATATGACAAAATCCGCTCGAAGAAACTCTCTTAGGCGCATGGCTGATCGATAGGGAACGGAGGACCGAGCGATGTTAGACCGGTAGGGGACCGGGAGCAAGATGTGCGGGCATGCATCCTGCATTAGTCACTCATTAGTCACTGGGTGTTGATTCATGGTTATGTGATAGAAGATGGTTATGTGATAGAAGAACGTATGACTCGGTTGCTGCTGAGTGGCGACGAGCGGTACCTTCGGGGCCGCACCACCCCACCACCACCCCGTTTCTCGGAGACCATGGGGACTTTCGCGGTCGAAGGCGGGCACCGGCTGGAAGGCCGGATTCGTCCTGCTGGAAATAAGAATGCAGCGCTTCCGTGTCTTGCCGCGACGGTACTCGCGGCAGAACCGGTGACGCTCCACAACATCCCGCGCATTCGGGATGTGCTCACGTTTCTGGAGATTGTCGAATCGCTCGGTGCCGAGGTTACTTGGCACGGTGCGAACGACGTCACCGTAGACGCTTCTGCTGTCGGCGTGAGTGCGGTGGATCGCGCACTTGCCGAGCGCATCCGTGCGTCCCTGCTGTTGGCCGGTCCGTTGCTCGCTCGATTTGGCCACGTGGAGTTGCCACCGCCCGGGGGTGACGTGATTGGACGTCGTCGCATGGACACCCACTTTTTGGCCTTCGAGGCGCTAGGCGCCGAAGTGACCTTGAACGGCGGGTTTACGATCGCCGCGGACCGGCTAGTGGGGGCCGACATGTTTCTGGACGAGCCGTCGGTGACCGGAACCGAGAACGCGATCATGGCGGCAGTCCGTGCGGAGGGGCACACCCGTATTCGCAATTCCGCGGCGGAGCCCCACGTTCAGGATCTGTGTCATCTACTGACCGCCATGGGGGCGCGAATCACGGGGATTGGGACCCACATCCTCGAGATCGAAGGAGTGCAGGCGCTGCACGGTGCGGACTACACGATCGGCGCTGACCATATCGAGACCGGTTCGTTCATCGGGCTTGCTGCAGTGACCGGTAGCGACATTACGGTCGAAGGAGCCCCGATAGAGCATCTAGACTCCACCTTGCTGGGTTTCCGGCGCTTGGGGATCGAATGCACCGTGGAAGGCACGGATCTGCACGTGAAAGGGTCGGCGCGACACGTGGTCCGACAGGATGCGTTCGGTCACGTGCCCAAGTTTGACGACGGGCCCTGGCCTGCGTTCCCGGCGGATCTCACGTCGATCGCGGTCGTTGCAGCGACTCAGTGTGAAGGGACTGTGCTCGTGCATGAAAAGATGTTCGAGTCACGTATGTTCTTCACAGACAAGCTGGTTGCGATGGGGGCGTCGATCATCCTGTGCGATCCTCATCGCGCCGTGATCGTCGGGCCGACTCCGCTTCACCCCGGGGTCGTCGAGAGTCCCGACATTCGGGCCGGTATGGCGTTGCTCATCGCGGCCCTAGGAGCTCGCGGGACGAGCAAGATCAGGAACATCCGCCAGATCGAGCGCGGCTACGAGGACATCGACGGGCGGCTCGCGGGACTGGGCGCGCGCATCGAGCGCATTGAGGAATCGAATGGTTGAATCGCGTGACGGGTCGGCAGCGTAGGGCGGGGTGCAGACACGGCAACTCACTGAGTGGAGCTGAGAACGCACGATGAGCGAAGACAAAAAGGGCCCGAAGGAGAAGGTTTCCGACGGCATCAAACAAGGTATCGGCGTGCTTTCGGCCTTCAAGGACGCTCTGGAGGAGACCATCCAGGAGGCGAAGGAACGGGGTGATCTTTCCACGGAACGTGCACGAGAGGTCATGAAGGACGCGCTCGAAAAGGCGCAGTCTGCCGCTGAGGATGCCAAAGGACGGCTCGATTTCGCTACGCAAAACGAATTTGATGGTCTCAAAGACGCCGTTGATTCGATCAAGGAACGGGTGAGCGCCCTGGAGGGCCATCTGGGCTTCGGCCAAAGTGACGATGAAGACGTTGGCGGGACGGAGGCCGAGGGGGACGACCCTTAAGGCCCACCTTGAGCGCGTTTCGAGCCTTGTCTATATTGCCCTAGTTGGATGGAGGGTTACAATCGTGGGGCTGGCTGGATCGTTGCGAGCCGGTCTCTTGTTGCCGAAGTGGGGGAGTAGGTCGCCCCCGCTTTTTTGTTCGGTGTGTGTTTGGGGGTACGTCGCTTTTGCGGTGTACCCCTATTGAATTGGAGTGAGGGTCGATGCGAGCCGTTGCCGATGTCGAGCGAGTTCTCGAGAACCGGGTCGAAGATCTCGGGTTCGAACTCGTCGACGTGCGGTGGGGAGGAAGTAGTGGGCGGCCCGTCTTACGCGTTCGCATTGATCGCGTGGATTCGACTCCTGAGAATAGAGTCACCGTTGCGGATTGTGCTCAGGTGAGCCGAGCGCTCGAGGCGTGGTTGGACGAGCATGAAGCGCTCTCGGAGTGTTATGTGCTCGAAGTGTCCTCGCCGGGGGTGGAGCGGCCGCTGAATAAGGCGCGCGATTTCGATCGCTTCAGCGGTGAGAACGTAGTGATCAAGGGTCGTGAGGTGCTCGCGGGCCGCTCTAAGCGGCTGGAGGGTGAGCTGCTTGGACTTGAGGGCAGTAGCAGTACCGGGGAGTCGGAGGCGATTCGCTTGCGACTGACAGATGGTAATGAGGTGGTCGTCCCGCGGTCGAAGATTCGGGACGCTCACTTGGTCTTCACTTGGAAGTGGGGAACTAGAGATGGCGAATGCGGCGCAAATCGTAGCGGCCTTTAGAGACGTGGCGGCTACCAAGAGCTTAACCGATGAAGAGATGACCGACCTGGTAAAGGACGGCATGCTCGCGGGGCTCGGTCGTATCTATGGGCCGACCGTACAGGCTGAAATCGATATCGACGACACGACGGGTGAGTTCGACATCGTGGTGCTTCGCCGAGTGGTGGCCGAAGTCGAGGATCCGGCAACGGAGATAAAGCTCGAGGAAGCCCGGTGGGATGATGAGGGCTTCGAGGTCGGTGACGTCATGGAGATCCCGGTCGATTTCACCCAGTTCGGCCGAAATGCCGTCATGGCGGTGAAACAGCGGATCGTTCAGCGAGTGCGTGAAAACGAGCGCGACCGCATCCGTGACGAATTCGAACACGAAGTCGGTGAGTTACTCTCCGGCGAGGTCCAGCAGACGGAGCGCGGCAAGCTCGTCGTCATGCTCAATCGCGCGCGCGACGCCGATGCGATCATCCCGTGGAAGGATCAAAACCCCCGCGAGCGGTTCCGCCAGGGTGACCCGATCCGAGCTGTGCTCAAGAAGGTCGAGGAGACTCCGAGGGGGCCGCGGCTCATTCTGTCCCGGGCAGACCCGATCTTCGTTTCCGCGCTGTTCAAGCTCGAGGTCCCGGAGATTCATCAGGGGATCGTCGAGGTCCGTGGAATCGCACGCGAAGTGGGCGGCCGGACTAAGATCGCCGTCTATAGCACGGACGAATCGGTGGATCCGGTGGGCGCCTGTGTGGGCCTCAAGGGTTCACGAGTCCAGGCGGTGGTTTCCGAGCTCGGGGGAGAGCGAATCGACATCGTGCCTTGGCATCCTGATACGGAAGTGTATGCCAGACGAGCTCTGGCGCCTGCGCGTGTCTCCAAAGTCTTCAGCGATCTCGAAAACCAAGTCATCACGGCGATTGTGGGCGAGGACCAACTCTCACTCGCGATCGGCCGGAACGGACAGAATGTCCGACTCGCGTCGCAATTGATCGGGTGGCAGATCGACCTTTACGGCTCGCGCGAATGGCTCGAGCGCGGGGCGGATCTCTCCCTCTTCAAGGCGAGTGCGGAGGATGACTTCGAGACCGCGGATTTCCCGCTCTCAGAGCTGGATGTACAGCCTGTCACACTGGCGGCTCTATCTACCGCGGGGTATGATACTTTTCTTCAGGTCATCGACTTGGATCGTCGGGATTTCCTTGGAATCGAGGGTCTTGGGGAGCAGGACGCGGACCGTCTTCTTCAGTTGATCGACGAGTTGACAGTGATTGATGCTGACGTCGCTGGCGCCGAAGAGGTGGAGAAACAAGGCGAGTCCGCAGTGGATGCCGAAGCCGAAGCCGCAGATGAGGTTGCGGAGGTCGACGCCGAAGCTGACGTCGACGCCGAAGCTGCCGACGAGGCTGCAGAGGACGACGCCGCTGATGCAGCGGTGTCGGAGGAGGTCCCAGTTGAAGGCGAAGGGGAGGACTGAGATCTTCGGACTGCTAGGGCTGGCTCGACGGGCCGGTGCAGTGGCTCCGGGTACGGACGCCACCCGCCGGTCGATCCGTCGAGGTGAGGCCCGGTTGGTGCTGATGGCTGAGGACGCCTCGAGCGTCCAGTTGGATAAGATACGGAAGGAGCTGAACAACCGGACGATCCCCCAGGTGACCTTGGGGGATCGAGCCACCTTGGGCGCTGCCATTGGAAAAGCGCCCGTGGCCGCCGTAGCGGTGACTGACAAGTCGTTCGCAACGCGGCTGCTTCGGGATCTGACTGATGCGGTCGCAACAGTAGTGGAGGAATAGCAACAGAATGCGGGTTATCGAGTTAGCGCAGGAACTCAGTGTCGATTCCGAGGCGCTCGTCGCCTTGCTTCGCCAAATGGGTATTCTTGTGGCGGACAAGGACGCGACGATCACTGCTGGTCAGCACGACAAGGTGCTCGCCAGAGTCGAACGTGAGCGCCGTGCCGGCCGCTCCGATCCAGCTGCGGCGATTCAAGCGGCTCTGGAAGATGCAGCTCCCGCACCTACCAAGCGTCGTCGCCGCCGGCGAAAGGCTGACGTGGTTGAGGTGGAGGCTGCGCCAGAACCAGAAGAAGGGGTCGATGAGTCCGTCGAAGTCGAGCCTTCCGAAGTCGAGCCTTCTCAGGCGGAGGACGATGTGGGTGCGCCTGTCGCTGACGTCGCTCCGGAGGGTGCAGAGGACTTCGTGGACGAACAAGGTGCCGACGCCCCTAGTGACGACGTGGCAGTGGACATCGACGGTTCTTCTGATGACGCCGACGCTCCGGCTGCCGACGATGTCGTGTCGGGGGCTGAAGATGCGGCTGCTTCGGCAGATGACGGTGTTGAAGCCCCGTCCGGCGACGATGGTGCAGAGGTAACCGCTGGCGAGACGCAGTCGGATGGCGGTGATGCGTCGACGGGCGAAGACAGCGTTGCGGATGAGGGCAGCGATCCTCCGACTGAAGGTGACGAAGCCTCGGTGGAGAGCCCGGATGCCGGTGAGGCAGCGGTTCCTGAATCAGGGAGTGCGGAAGCGAACACGGAGTCGGCTCCGCCGCCGGCGCCGGCCCGTGTGGGTGCGCCCGATGGTCCCGTCCGCACGATCCGTCGGCCGAGTCCAGCACCCGCGGCGAGTGCGGGCCCGGGGGGGCAGGTCCGAATCCAGGCCGAGGGCTATACCGCCGATGGCCGCCGTCAGGCCAAGGACCGAAAAAAGGGGAAGCGTCAACGCGTGGACAAGGACGCGGTACAGTCCAACATCCAGCGCGTCATGGCCGAGATCAAAGGTGGTGGCAAGAAGCGTCGGCGTAAGAAGGGCCGGCTCTCAAGCCAAGAGGCAGAGGCTCAGGAAGAGTTGCACCGGGAGGAACAGGAGCGTGAGCGCACGACGGTCCGCGTGAACGAATTCCTGACGGTCGCGGAGCTCGCGGAGCTCGTCGACGTCACGTCCACGGACATCATCGGATCTGCCTTCAAGAACCTCGGATTGTTGGTGACGATCAACCAGCGGCTCGACTTCGATCAGATCGAGATGCTGTTGGAAGAGTTCAACTACACCGCCGTTCGGGAAGAAGCGTACGAGGCCGAGCCAGAGCTCGCCGTCGTCGAAGATGCACCGGAAGACCTCTTGCCGCGCTCACCGGTCGTGACCGTGATGGGTCACGTTGATCACGGGAAGACGTTGCTGCTCGACCGTATCCGCGAGACCAACGTGGTGGCCGGAGAGGCAGGCGGGATCACGCAGCACATCGGTGCCTATCACGTTGACGTCGGAGACGGCCGTAGTATCAGCTTCCTCGACACCCCGGGCCATGCCGCCTTTACGGCGATGCGTGCCCGCGGTGCGGATGTCACGGACATCGTCATTCTGATCGTCGCGGCTGACGACTCGGTGATGCCGCAGACGATCGAGGCTATCAGTCACGCAAAGAACGCGGGTGTGCCGATCATAGTGGCGATCAACAAGGTTGATCTGCCCGCGGCAGATCCTGCCCGAGTCAAGCAGCAGTTGCTCCAGCACTCCATCAACGTGGAGGACTTCGGAGGCGATGTTCTCGCTGCAGAGCTTTCGGCAAAGACAGGCGAGGGTGTCGACGAACTGCTGGAAAAGGTGCTGCTTCAGGCCGACTTACTCGAACTGAAGGCGAACCCGAATCGCGAGGCGCAGGGCACCGTGATCGAGTCTCAGCTGGATATTGGTAAGGGTCCGGTCGTTTCGGTGCTCGTGCAGGCTGGTACGCTGCGGGTTGGGGACTCGTTCATCTGCGGATTGTACGATGGTCGTGTGCGTGCCCTGCTCGACGAACGGGGGCACAACGTCGAGGAGGTCGGGCCGGCTACTCCTGTCCAGGTCCTCGGTGTAGGCGGCGTGCCGCAGGCGGGTGACCTCTTCCAGGCCATGGATGCGGTCAAGGCAGCCGAGATCGCTTCGAACCGGCAGAGGCTCGACCGAGAGAAACAACTCCGCATTCGCGAGCGAGGAGTCAAGCTCGTTGACTTTGGTGCCTTGGCGGCGGCAGGCAAAGTCTCGACGCTCCCACTTCTCATCAAGGGTGATGTGGACGGCTCTGTCCAGGCGCTCTCTGATGCGCTCGAACAACTCGCCACTGATGAAGTGAAGGTCGAGATCGTCCATCGCGCGGTGGGTGCCATCAACGAATCTGACGTGCTGCTGGCACAGACCTCCGGGGCTGTAATCATCGGCTTGGGGGTTCGTCCACAGACCTCCGCGAGACTCGAGGCGGAGCGAGAAGATGTGGACGTGCGCACGTACGACATCATCTATGAGGCGGTCGCCGAGGTGACTGCGGCGCTCGAGGGATTGCTCGCTCCGGAGAGGCGGGAGACCATCGAGGGCACTGCCGAGGTTCGAGAGATATTCCGCGTGAGCAAGGTTGGCACGATCGCCGGGTGCTATGTCATCGAGGGTCGTATCGATCGCAAAGGACACGGTCGCTTGATCCGAGACGGTATCGTCGTCTATGACGGCGCGATCTCTTCCTTGAAGCGTTTCAAGGACGACGTCAAGGAGGTTCGGGAGAGCTTCGAGTGCGGCATTGGCATTGCCAACTTCAACGACATCAAGGTTGGTGACGCCATTGAATGCTACACCGTCGAAGAGGTCGCCCGGACGTTGGCGGGGGCCAGTTAACACGGGCCGGTGCCATGGTCGTCGCGTCGCTGACCTGGGATCTCGCGCTGCCGGGCTGCTCGTCTCTCAAGGAGAAGCGGTCGGTGATCCGTTCGCTCCGTGACCGGCTCACCAACAAGTTCAACGTGTCCGTAGCCGAGACCGACTTTCAGGACATGAACCAGCGTGCGCAGGTTACCGTAGCCTTGGTCGCGTCGGACGGTCGACTAGCCGAGTCGACGCTCGACAAAATCGATCGCTTCGTGGACGATCATGGCGTGGCTCTGATCACCGGTGTGCGCCGAGAGCTCTACTGATGGCCTCTAAGCGCATAGCTCGGCTCAACGAGCAGCTCAAACGAGAACTCTCAGAGCTCATCCGAACTCAAGTGAGAGATCCGCGGGTCGGCGTCGTCACCGTCACTGCCGTTGAGATGGCCTCGGACCTTGGCTCCGCGCGAGTCTTCGTGCGTATCCTTGGTGACCCGTCTGAGTTCAAGGAGACACTCGCGGGGCTCGATGCTGCCGCCCCGTTTTTGCGCGGGCTTCTGGGGCGCTCGTTACACGTCCGGCGGATTCCTGAGCTGCGTTTCCGTGAGGACCGTTCCATGGAGCACGCGCGGCGGATCGAACAACTCCTGTCGGACGTTGTTGTGCCGGAGGATGATACGGGCGAGGCGGCTGATTCCGAGACAGCCGAGGAAGGCACGATCGCGGAGGATGAAGACCCAGAGAGCATGCCAGCGAGCTCGGAGTGACGGGGCTCGACATCGTACTTCCGATCGACAAGCCGGAGGGGCCGACGTCGCACGACGTGGTTGCGATGGCGCGAAGTGCTCTAGGGATCCGGAAGATCGGACATACCGGCACCTTGGATCCGTTTGCTTCGGGTCTTCTGTTGCTTTGTGTCGGTAGGGCGACTCGACTTGCCGAGTACCTCACGGGCTTGGCCAAGTCGTACGATGCCGTGGCGCGCCTCGGAATCACGACGGACACAGAGGATCGAGAGGGTGAGCCCAGTGAGGAATGCCTGGATTGGTCTGACCTGACGGCGGAAGATGTGGTCACCGCGATGCAGGAGTTCAGGGGTGCCATCGATCAAGTGCCACCCCAATTCTCAGCCAAGAAGGTGGATGGCGTGGCGATGCACCGACGAGCACGCAGAGGGGAGCACGTCGAGCTGGCCATGCGCCCGATCACCGTTCACGAGCTCGATCTACGCTCGCTCGAACTCCCCTTCATGGAATTTCACGCGCGTTGCTCGAGCGGGACGTATGTGCGGTCCCTGGCTCGCGATATCGGGGAGGAGCTGGGGGTGGGAGCACACCTGACCGGGTTGAGGAGGACGTCGATAGGGGCGCACACGTTGGAGGGGGCAATCACTCCTGGACAGCTTGAGGATCCGGAGGCCGTATCGAGGGCTGCGCTGTCACCCGTAGAGGCGCTAGCGCACCTACCTACGATCGTCGTCGACGAGAGCAGCCGGGACCGTCTCGCATTTGGCCAAGCAATCACTGCACCTGACGCCGAGGAATGCGAGCACATCACGGTGGTCAACGATGGCTGCTTGGTGGCGATTGCCGAGGTGCGGGCTGGCGCGCTCAGGCCGAAAAAGGTCTTTCTGTCATGACCGGCGCCGTTCGTTGGGCGTACCCGCCGGGAATCCCCACCGACAAGGGCACCGTAGTCACAGTCGGCACGTTTGACGGCGTTCATCGCGGACACTGGGCGGTGCTCGAGAAAATCCGAAAACGAGCGCGCGCCACCGATCGTCGTAGCGTGCTTGTGACCTTCGATCCACACCCACTCCGGATCGTGAGGCCGGAGCATGCTCCGCAGTTGCTGACGACGCCTCTGGAGAAGAAGGAGATCTTAGCGGAGAGCGGGCTCGAATACGCGGTGTTCGTTGCGTTTACTGAGACGTTGTCGCGGTATGCTCCTCGTCGTTTCGTCGAGGAAATTCTGGTCGATCGTCTTCACGTCGAGGAACTCGTTATCGGGTACGACCACGGGTTCGGGCGGGACCGCTCCGGCAATGCCGACACGCTCCGTGAGATCGGAGCCGATCTCGGTTTCGAGGTCGATGTAGTGGCGCCGGTAGAGGCTGGGGATGGGGCTGTGTCCTCTACGAGGATTCGCACCGCTGTCGCGGGCGGTAGGATGGATGAGGCCCGCCTGTGCTTGGGCAGGCCCTATTCGATCCGCGGCGTGGTTGTGCGTGGTGAAGGGAGGGGCAGGGGGTTGGGGTTTCCGACCGCGAACATGGAGGTGTCGGCGATCGACAAATTGATGCCACCGGCCGGGATCTATGCGGTGCGCGGGGTACTCAAGCGAGGCACCTACACTGGGGCGTTACACCTTGGGCCCCGCCCGACGTTCGTGGGGTCCCCTCCCAGCGTCGAGCTTCACCTGCTCGACTTCGAAGGCGACATCTATGGGGAGGCTGTGCGGGTCGACTTGGTACAGTACCTGAGGCCCGTGCTGCCCTTCGACAGTGCGGCGGCTCTTATCGAACAGATGAAGACAGATGTCGAGTCGGCTCGCCGTGTTATAGACGAGGATCCCGGCTTTACCTAGCTTATGGGCTAACATCGAATGCGCCGCCGCAGCTGCGGCCCAGCGCTCTCGCTTCCCTTGCAGCGACTGACTCTCGAGGAGGC
>Ga0114996_10006631_pt1 | contig 13271 bp, 13 predicted proteins | sample ArcticOcean_MG_C_4_FD_87039 | JGI IMG/M metagenome (GOLD analysis project Ga0114996, IMG submission 87039) | Marine microbial communities from western Arctic Ocean - ArcticOcean_MG_CB4_134 | ecosystem: Environmental > Aquatic > Marine > Oceanic | place: Arctic Ocean: Canada Basin | collected... | reverse complement strand
CGCCAAATGCTCCGATGAGCGCTACCGCGCGTGGAGCAATTCCGCTGGACTTCTTAATCGGGAGCGTGCGGATGAACACCATGACGATGATCAGCCCGGCAAACGCTAAGGACAGCCCCATTACTAAGGCCCCAACTAACGCGACGGGCCCAAATCCATCATTTTTCAGCTCAGCCAAATACTGCGCGAGCATTGGCAAATCGCGTGACAACCCCCAGCCATAGAACCCGACCAACGGCGCTGCCGCCGCAACATCATAGACTTTGGTGTGCTCAAAGCGCTTCAGCGGGCCAAACATTTACTTTTTCCATTCAAAGGTCGGAGGCAAAAATAGCCCCATCACAAACAATAGGCGAAATGAGCCTTATTTTGCCCGGATGCCGCCATAGTTTTGCTTTGCTCCCCGCACAACTATACTCGGCGAAACAGCTAAGAAGGTTGGGCGTATCATGACAACAATCGCGTTGGTCGACGACGATAAGAACATTCTTGAATCGGTGACCATGCTCTTGGAGCAGGAGGGCTACAATGTTCGTTCCTATACAGATGGCGCGGCGGCCCTCACAGGCCTCAGCGCCACGGTGGCGGACCTTGCAATCCTGGACATCAAAATGCCGCGTATGAACGGAATGGAGGTTCTACGGCGCTTGCGTCAGAACACCGAAATGCCGGTCATTTTTCTGACCTCGAAGGACGAGGAAATCGACGAATTGATGGGCCTTAATGCCGGCGCGGACGACTACGTTCGCAAGCCCTTTTCGCAGCGCCTTTTGTTGGAGCGCGTGAAGGCAATTCTGAGGCGAGTCGAGGCCCGGAAAAGCGGAGCCCAGACGGCTGACCAGGCGAAACAGGTCCTTGTGCGCGGGCACCTCACATTGGACCCTTTGCGTCACGAATGCACCTGGAAGGGCAATGCTGTCAGGCTCACGGTTACCGAGTTTCTCATTCTCCAATGTCTTGGAGCGCGGCCAGGCTTCGTAAAAAGCCGAGACAATTTGATGGATGCTGCCTATGACGATCAAGTTTATGTCGACGATCGCACCATCGACAGCCATATCAAGCGCTTGAGAAAAAAATTCAAGGTCGTCGATGACGATTTCGAATCGATCGAGACGCTCTATGGAGTAGGCTACCGCTACAAGGAGAATTAAGGCGGTCAATGGGTGAATATTAGGTCGGACGATCCCTCCACCCCATCGATGGGGGAAACCCTACGGACGACGAAGGCGGCTGGGGTCGAACCAAATCCCCATGCCGCGTCGTTGTTCAGTCGCACGCATTTTTCTCCACTCACCCGGCGCATTGTTTTCTTCAATGCGTTCGCGCTGCTTATTTTGATAGCAGGCGTGCTTTGGGTTCAATCTACCGGCGGTGGCTTGGTGGAAGAACGCATGGCGGGCATTCGCGACCAAGCTGCGATTGTTGGCGGCGCGTTGGCGGAGTACACAGCCGATTCCGGTAGGCGGCGCATTGATCTCCCGACCGCGGAACCGCTCCTTCGTCAGCTCGTTGCACCGACCCGGCTTCGCGCACAAATATTTGGCACAGATGGCGAGCTGCTTGTCGACACCCGCTTTCTATTGGCGCGCAACGTGGTGACAAGGGACGAGCTACCCCCTCCTGACTCCGCCAACCCCGTTATCGACTTCTTTCGCGACACGCGGACGGCGATAGGGGAATTCTATTCCCGTTTCTTGAATTTCCGACCGTTCACGCAGTTGGAACCTTATTTCGAAGCCGGCCAAGACGGGCGTGTCTATCACGAGGTGGTCAGTGCTCTGGGCGGTGAAGAGGCCAGCGCGGTACGCGTAAATGAACTTGGAAAGCTTGTTCTTTCGGTCGCCGTTCCGATTGAGCGTCTGGCCACGCATTATGGCGTGCTGATGCTCACCACTGAATCTGGCGATATTGACGACATCCTTGCTGAGGAGCGCGCCGCCATCATCCGCGTCTCGCTAATTGCGTTTGGTGCCCTTCTGTTGTCGTCTCTCTATCTCGCCGGATTCATTGCAGCGCCGATTCGACGCTTGGCCGCTGCGGCCGATCACGTGAGGCGGGGACGTGCCGGGCGCGAGGCAATACCGACCTTCAATGACCGCGCGGATGAGATTGGCGAGCTTGCTGAATCGTTGGCGGCAATGACCAAGGCCTTATATGGCCGGATCGATTCGATTGAGCGCTTCGCCGCTGATGTCGCCCATGAGTTAAAAAATCCGCTTACGTCATTGAAAAGTGCCGTCGAAATGCTCGAGCGCGCACGAGACAATGAAGCGCGCGATAGAATGGTCGAACTCGTTCGGAATGATGTCAAACGGATCGATCGGCTGATCACCGACATCTCCGATGCTTCGCGGCTCGACGCTGAGCTTTCGCGCGCGCATATCGATCCGGTGAATCTCACCCGCATGCTGGAGACGACCGTCGAAATCTACAACGGAATGGAATTGCCGCGCGGGGTAAGTGTCACCTTCGATAGCGAGCCGGGCACGAACGCGATTGTCCAGGGCATCGCCGAGCGACTTGGGCAAGTCTTCCGCAACCTTATCGACAACGCCATTTCTTTTAGCCCGGATGACGGCACGGTCGATGTTTCTGTAAAGATTGTTGGGCCGATTGTACGGGCCATTGTAGCCGATCAGGGCCCGGGCATCCCCACGGCAGATTTGGAGCGAATCTTCGATCGTTTCTTCAGTTCACGCCCCGCCGAAGCGGAGTTCGGAAAAAATTCGGGCCTTGGGCTCGCGATCGCACGCCAGATCATGTTCAGCCATGGTGGCCGCATCTGGGCAGACAATCAGCGCAACGAACAGGGCAAGAAATGCGGGGCGCGGTTTATTGTAGAGCTTCCACTCTCGCGCCGCGGCCCATGAGCAACGCAAACCCGCCTATCCTTATCCATGCGACCAGCGTAGCGCTGGGCGCACGTGTTAGGCGATTTGGAGGCATTGAAGGATTTGGCGTCCTACTGACCGGAGAATCTGGAAGCGGAAAAACGGACGTTGCGCTTCGGCTTATCGCCGAAGGCGGGCTATTGATTTCCGACGATCAGACCGCTCTATCCGCCGATGGTACCTTTCTCTTCGCCGAGAGCATCAGTAGCATTGTCGGCCAAATGGAGCTCCGCGGCATTGGGATCATCAAGCTTGATCACGCAGCCAAGACCCCCATTGCGCTTGTGGTCAAATTGGACCCCAGCGCGGCACCGGAGCGCCTGCCGGAGCCGGCCCTCTATTCTCCTCCTGCGCCCCTGAAGGCGACCCGCCCTCCGGGCCTAGTGACACTCCACCCATTTGAGCCCTCCACCACCGCCAAGATTACGGCCGCGGCAGCAGCGATGATCTCCGGCAATTTTGTCGCCGGTGTCGCACCCTAGAGCATGATACGGGCTTTTCTCTGGGAGCCAGGCTGTTATCGTGCGCGCCCTCTTTTGACTTGGGCGTAAGTATAGATTCAATGATCGGTATTGTTCTCGTTACCCATGGACGGCTCGCAGAAGAGCTCCTAGCCGCGACGCAGCATATTGTCGGCCCTTTGACTAAGGTCGCGACCGTCTGCATTGGACCAGACGATGACATGGAACAACGCCGTGACGAAATTTCTGCGGCCATTTCTGAAGTGGATAGTGGGCGCGGCGTCGCTTTGGTAACGGACATGTTCGGGGGGACGCCGTGCAACCTCGCTTTGGCACATCTACAGACACATAAAGTTGAGGTGCTTGCCGGCGCAAGTCTTCCAAGTCTGATCAAACTCGTTGGCTTAAGAAAAAAGCTTCCTTTGGAACAGGCGGTGCGCGAAGCCATCGAGTCCGGGCGCAAATATATGCGTGCAGGATCCTCTGAACTCACGGGTTCAAAGTGAACGATAAAGCCTCCGGCCCAAATCAACGCTGCAATGCCATCGTCGAAATTACCAACCAACGCGGATTACATGCGCGCGCGTCGGCAAAACTGGTCGGGACAGTTGCGCGTTACAACTGCGAGGTCACCGTTACCAAGGATGGCACGTCGGTGTCCGGTCGCTCCATTATGGGATTGATGATGCTGGGAGCCGGAAAAGGCAGTACGATCGAATTATTGGCGGTCGGCGGAGATGCCGAACAAGCAATGCGTGAATTATTGCATCTGATTCGCTCTAAGTTTCATGAAGATCAGTAGATTTGGGCTCTTTTCAAATGTCTCACTCTGGCCCACACTTGGTGGAGAATTGCTTGATGAGGGTTTGCTTGGGAGGGGGGCCCCGCCTAGGAGCTACACCATGAGTTTGAGCACTAAATTTGTGACCCTTTGCGTGATTGCAGTTGCGGTTCTGAGCGTGCCCTTACCAAGCGCCGAGGCGGCACTCTTTTTTGAGCGCTATAATCACCCCGCGCTGTGGAAGGTCGAAAACGCGGACTCCACAGTTTACATCTTCGGCTCCCATCACGTTCTTAAATCAGGCACGCGATGGGTCCCGCGCGCATTCGACACCGTAATGGACGAAGTCGATGAGTTTGTTTTCGAAGTAGAACCCACTGAAGAACGTATGCCGGACGCCCAGGAATTCATTGACGGAAGCGGATATCTTCCTGACGGCATAAGTCTGCACAACATGCTGAACGATGAATCGCGCGATTCCTTACGGGTCTTGGCGCGCCGGCTTCGCATCGATACAGACGAAATGGACCGTCAACGTCCCTGGCTCGCGCTTCTGACACTCTCCTCCGCATTTTACGGACAACGCGACTATTCGGTGGAATATGGAGCCGATGTGCGCATTCTGAGCTATGCGACCTGGTTGGAAAAACCAGTGCGGTATCTGGAAACGCCGCGTCAACAATTGGAGTATTTTTCTGAGGCAATGGAAGGCGCACCCGTGGAGGGGTTTGAAAAAATCATAACGAATTTGCATGAAGAACCGGATGCAATCATTGAGAATATTCGCGACTGGCGAGAGGGCGATGTTGAGGCCACTGCCATGCGCCTTCATGCGTTCTTCGAGCACAATCCTGAAGCGATGAGAATTCTTCTGGACGATCGAAATGTGTCCTGGGCTGCGCAAGTCGAAGAAATGATGTCGCAGGGAAAGACGTACTTCGTAACCGTCGGTGTTGGGCATCTTGGCGGGCCAGGCAGCGTCATCGACATTCTGTGCAAGAAGGGCTGGAATGTGGAGCGCATTCCGACCGAATTCGAAGAAGTACCCCCTGCTTGCGGTTAGCCAAGACGGCTAAACCTCACTCAAAAATTGTATTGATTGATTTACTGGCAGCCATTGTGCGCCGCAGTTGCAGCGCGCCGCTGACCCAAGCTCTTTCCATCCAGCTTCACACCCGTAGCGTGATTCCCGCCCTGCCTCCTTCATAAAGACATGCACATTTCTTTATATTACTCTTGCCCGCCGCATGGGCCGCTGTTATAGCTGCGCCTTCACCCCAATCTGTTCGCTTGGACCCGACAATCCCGTCCAACGCCAAACAAGGAAACGCCCTATGACAACCCAAGATTATGCCGTGAAAGACATTGGCCTCGCGGATTGGGGCAGAACGGAAATCGCGATAGCGGAAACTGAAATGCCGGGCCTCATGTCGACGCGCGCGGAATTCAGCGCCAGCCAACCGCTGAAGGGCGCAAGGATCGCCGGATCGCTGCATATGACGATCCAGACAGCGGTGTTGATCGAAACCTTGATAGCGCTTGGCGCCGATGTTCGATGGGCCTCTTGCAATATTTATTCGAGCCAAGATCACGCGGCAGCGGCAATCGCGGCTGGTGGGACACCGGTATTCGCGATCAAAGGCGAGAGCCTAGAAGATTACTGGGACTACACCCACCGCATATTTGAATGGTCTGACGGCGGCACGCCAAATATGATCCTTGATGACGGGGGGGATGCAACTACCCTCATACATCTGGGATTGCGGGCCGAAAATGGCGATACCGCTTTTCTCGAGAAACCCGAAAACGAAGAAGAAGAAGTTTTGTACGCAGCTATTAAGCAACGGCTCAAAGACAAGCCGGGCTGGTACGCGAAAAACGCCGAAACCATTCGCGGTGTCACCGAGGAGACTACGACAGGTGTGCACCGGCTCTATCAGATGGAAAAGGAAGGCAAACTTCTCTTCCCGGTCATCAATGTGAATGACTCCGTTACCAAATCGAAATTCGATAATCTCTACGGTTGTCGTGAAAGTCTAACCGATGGAATTCGTCGTGGTACGGACGTAATGATGTCCGGAAAAGTGGCGAAGGTTGCTGGATTTGGCGACGTTGGCAAAGGCTCCGCTGCGTCTCTGCGCAATGCCGGCTGCCGCGTTTTGGTATCGGAAGTCGATCCCATATGCGCCCTGCAAGCCGCTATGGAGGGCTACGAGGTCACGACCATGGAGGACGCGGCGAGCCGCGCCGATATTTTTGTGACGACGACGGGAAATGTGGACGTGATTACGATCGAGCATATGCGCGAAATGAAAGACCGCGCTATCGTCTGCAATATTGGACATTTTGATTCCGAAATTCAGGTCGGCGCACTCAATAACCTCAAATGGCACAATGTTAAGCCGCAGGTCGACGAGATCGAATTTCCCGACGGCAAACGGATTATACTGCTTTCCGAAGGCCGCCTTGTTAATCTCGGCAACGCGATGGGACATCCCAGCTTTGTGATGAGCGCATCGTTCACAAACCAAACGCTCGCTCAAATCGAGATTTTTACCAATCCGGGGAAGTACGACAAAAAAGTCTATGTTCTGCCAAAATATTTGGACGAAAAAGTCGCGCGCCTTCATCTCGAAAAGATTGGCGTCAAGCTGACCAAGCTGAGCGAAAAGCAAGCGGACTATATCGGTATACCTCAGGAAGGCCCGTTCAAGCCCGACACCTACCGCTACTAAACTGATAGACACCCGGCGCGGTCGCAACGAATACAATTTGCCCCGCCCGGCCCCTACGCATTTTGCCAGAATTCACTACCTTGCATTACAAGGTAGTGCGTGGTATCAAGCTCGGCAAATTGGTGTGTTGCTGTGAAAGAACCGATTCAAGTTCAACTTAAAAAAGGTGTGCTTGAGCTATGTGTGCTGGCACTTCTCTCCAAACAAGACGGCTATGCCTACGAGATCGCAAGCCAGCTCGCCGAGGACATCGGCATGGGTGAAGGAACGATCTATCCGCTGATGCGTCGGATGCAAAATGACGGTCTGGTCAGCACCTATCTTGTCGATTCCGAAAGTGGTCCACCGCGCAAATATTATCGCTTAACCGCGGCGGGGCGCGGCGCACTGACAGCACAACACAATGAATGGAAATCATTTGAGGCGGCAGTGCGCAAAATTCTAGGAGGGCGCTCATGAACCGGTCAGCCTTCCTGGCGCGTCTGCGCGAAGGCCTTACAGGGCTGGCGCAAGAGGACATTGACGAGCTGATTTCCGATTACGAGGCGCATTTTACCGAAGGGGCAGCAGCCGGGCGGAGCGACGACGATATTCAGCTCAATGTCCCAGGCACACTCCATTATCGCCCTGGTGTGCGCGATACGGTTGAAGTTCGCGGCCCCGCCTACCTCCTCGGGCATTTAGAAATTGATGAGGAAGACATCCGTTATGATTGCTCGCCCCGTCGCCGTGCGCCGCGCATTGAAATCTACATGGCGGGTGAAAAAATACGAGAATTCTCAATTCGTGGCTCTGGCAACATGATTCTCGAAAATCTTGACGAAGAGCGAGTTGAAATCTCCATCGCCGGAAGCGGCTCGGTAACCGCAACAGGTGCAGTCGAGCGGCTTTCGCTTTCCATCGCCGGATCGGGTGACGCCGATCTTGGGGGGCTTAGCGTCCGCGACATGGAGATCGCGATCGCGGGATCGGGCGATGTGATTGCATCGCCCCGCGACCGCTTGGAAGTTTCCATCGCGGGTTCCGGCGACGTCGATCTGCTCACCAATCCCGCCGACATCGAAACCAGCATCATGGGATCGGGACGCATAACGGGCCCCTCCCCCACAAACTAAATCGCTAATTCATAATCGCATCGATAGCGGCTTGGGCGCATTCCTCGTCCCCGCCAGGGCTACGCGTTCCGCCAACGCCGATCGCGCCGACGACTTGACCATCGACGATGATGGGGAGCCCGCCGCCGGCCATGAAGTTGTTTAGAAGAATGCCGACATTGGTGCCCGCATAAGGACCGCGCGCCTCTGCGCCCTGCGCATAAGTGCTGTTCGGTCGCCCGGTCTGCAATGCCGTCTGGGCTTTCATGCGCGAGGGCTCGATAGAAAGCCAAGGCGCGCCTTGCATCGAATACATGTAAAGCGAATGGCCGGCATTATCGAGGACCCAAACAGTTGCAGGGTTCCAGCCGCGCTCGACAACAAGGGCCTCGCAAACTTCGCCCATGGTCTTGGCCGCTTCTGAGCTAAGATTCTTTTGTTCGACAAACATTTGCGCCGAGGCACTGCCCGCCGTCAGCGAATACACCGCCGCTACCACTAAAAACCCCAAATGCCGCATCATTCATTCTCCTTCTCTGCCGCAATCATGCGCGTGAAACGCGCGCGCTATTCGGAAGGCTCCATGGCATCAATTCTTAGTAACTTCAATGTTGCGTGCGGCCATGAAGCCGAACGAACCACGCCCAAATACGCATTTGGCCATGCGCCGATGCGTGCTAGCTATTCACGTGGGAGTATCGATAAGCGGACAGGAAAAATGAGTGACGAACAAAAATCCTCGCCCGAGCCCGAGCCCGAACCCGAGACAGCCAAGAAATTGGGCTTTGTCGGAAGATTTCGCCATCCGGATGAGACGCAAATGCGCCGCTTCGCTGCGCAAACGCCATTTCTTTGGGTCTATGTCGTCGTGCTCACGATCGCAACCTTCCAGATTTATGCGGACCCGCTGGGCTTTGACGGGTTGAACGAACGCTACTCTCAACAATTGGTAAATCTCACACTGACCGGCCCGCTCTACCCAAATACCGGACGCGACCAGGTGAGTGTCGCGCTGCTCGAAGACGACACATTGGCGGAACTCGATCTCATCTGGCCCTGGCCCTACAGCGAACATGCGCGCGCGCTCGACGCAATCCTTGCCTATGAACCGCGCGCGGTCGCTGTGGATATACTTTTTGCCGACGCACGAGAGGATCCTAGTCTCGAGCAATTACTTTTCGTTATCGAACGATATGCAAGGTTCGGCGTTCCACTTTATTTCGTGGGCTCACCCAATGTAACCCCGCCCGTGCGTGCGGAGCTTTCCGAATCCTCCGCGAGCATTGTCGCAGGCACGATCGATATTACTGAGGGGGTCGCCCGGCAATATCCGGAATCTGTTAGCTGCTTGAACGGTAACGACGAGAACTGCCCTTCCCTAGCATTGCGCATTTACGAGGACCTTTACGAGAACGACGTTCCCCTGTCCGGACACGAAGAAACCGCGCTCGTTGCCAGGCACGCAAAAGACCTATCTTGTCCTAATCGCCTGTTCCGACTCAGCAATTTCCACTTCGCCACCACCGGTTGTTAACCACTCTATATTTAGATGTTTACCTTTTTTTAACTACATTCACTTGCGAAGCCCTCGTCGCACCGTATCATGCTGATTCCAAAGTGATTCGTAGCATTTGCACGAATCGGGACAGCAGGACGATGTCAGGGCGGGGGACACTCAAGACGAGCCCTATGGGGATGTGCCGGTGGTGAATCGAAAGCCGTTTGGCCTCTCTCTTCTTACTGTAGGGGCGATCACAACCAGCAGCGGCGCCACGCAGGCGGCCGAGGCACAGGCCGTCGCCGTGTTCGAACTTTCTGAACTTGTCATACTTGCCGTCGTTGTTGGTGCTGCCGCCTTAGCCTTGTCCGCCGCACTTTGGGCGCTTGCAGAATATCAAGGGACGCTGAAGCTCAGACGCGCGCTTCGAAACACGGCAGGGCGCGCCCGCGCACTGCTTTCATTGCGCGATGCGGTACTTTCTGCCGGCCGTGAATCCGTCATCGTTTGGGGCGCAGACACAAACGAGCCCCTAAGTTTTGGAGGCGCCGACAAGCTTCTGGAATCCTGTCTTTCTGGACCAGATGCAACACAGCTTTCCACAGCACTGGACGCGCTAGCAGAAAACGGGACGCCATTCACACTGATCGCACGCACCCCTGACGAAGGCGGGATTGCTGCACGCGGGCGTCCTGCGGGCAGCTGCGCGGCAGTCTTCTTGGAGCAAGAATCCAAGGTCAAAAGCGGGGAAACAGATTTTCGAGCTGCGATAGATGCTCTTCCCCATCCGGTTTGGGTGCGGGGCAAAGATCTCGCGCTTCGCTTTGTCAATCGCGCTTTTCTCTCAGCCTCCGGTGCGTCCTCTATTGAATCCGCCCTCGAGAACGATGTCGTGCTCGACCATTCGGAGCGCGATCTGGCAAGTGCCGTCCGAACCGAGAACGAGGCTGTAGACGCAAAGCGTTACGCCATTGTCGGTGGACAGCGGCGCGCGCTCGACTTTTACCTTTCCCCTTTGGCCAATGGAAGCATCGCCGGGGCGGCCATCGACGTGACCGCCCTCGCCGAAGCAGAAGCGCGCTTGCAGCAACATATCGACGCGCATGCGGAAACGCTTGATAAGCTTGCGACAGCCGTCGCTATATTCGGCGCCGACCACAAACTTAATTTTTTTAACCGCGCCTATGTCCGTCTATGGGGCCTTTCCGAAACATGGCTTGACGCCCATCCCACCGAGGGTGAAATCCTTGATCGGTTGCGCGAACTTAGGCGCCTTCCCGAGCAATCAGATTTCCGGGCCTGGAAACAAGAACATCTCAAGCTTTTTCAAAGCGCCGAAGATCACCCCGAGGAGCTTTGGCACCTTCCCGGTGGGCAAACTTTGCGCGTCGTGGCGCAACCACACCCCTTTGGCGGAATAATTTTCCTTTTTGAAGATGTTTCCGACCAACTCCGGCTCGAGAGTTCCTACAACACCCTTATCAAAGTGCAGCGCGCCACCCTTGATACACTGCAAGAGGGCGTGGCCGTGTTTGGTCCCAATGGAAGATTGAAGCTTTATAACGCGGCATTCTCGCGCATCTGGCAATTCGAAAGTTCTGATTTAGGCGGCGAGCCGCATTTGAAGACCCTTGTCGATGTATGTAACGCGCGCTTTGGTTCCGACAAAATGTGGGAAATCGTTACCAACGCCGTGACGGCCGCCACGCCGGAGCGGCGGCGCGAATATGGCGAATCCGAACGAACCGACGGAAAAATACTTTCGCTGACCCTCGCGCCCCTGCCCGACGGGGCGACGCTTGTTAGTTTCGCGGACGTTACGGATCACTTCCGCATTGAATCGGCGTTGCGAGAGCGCAATCTGGCACTTGAGAAAACTGACAATATAAAGACTGAGTTTGTAAAACGTGTTTCTTACGAACTTCGTACGCCATTGAATTCGATTATCGGATTTACGGAACTGCTAAAAGCCGGCACCACCGGCAGTTTGAGCCCGCGCCAAAACGAGTATGTCGATGCAGTGCTCTCTGCGTCGAACACATTACGTGATCTTGTAAACGATATTCTCGACCTTACGCGGGCGGAAGCTGGCGTGATGGAGCTCGACCTCGAAAAATTGGACCTGCACGCGCTCCTTCAAGCTATCACTGAGCACACAAGAAGCGGTGCCGCCCGCATCGGACTTACCCTAGAGCTCAATTGCAGCCCTGATGTCGGAATTTTCGTGGCCGACAAGCATCGTGTGGGGCAGATTTTGTTCAACCTACTTTCGAATGCTCTGAAGTTTACACCGCGAGGAGGGACCATCACGGTCGGCGGCGATATTACGGATGAGGGCGCGATATTTTACGTTGCCGATACTGGTCCGGGCATACCAGAAGACGTTATGCCGTCAGCCTTTGAGCGGTTTTCTGCAAAGGCTGGGCATGGCGGAACCCGTGCCGGCGCTGGGCTTGGGCTCGCACTCGTCAGTCGTTTTGTCGAATTGCATCATGGTTGGGTTGAACTGCAATCGAGCCCAGAGACCGGCACCAAAGTCACATGCCACCTACCGCGAAACATCGAAGTCGCGAATAGCGCGGACTCGCAGCCTGCAATACAGCCCCCCGCAATACAGGCCCCCGCAATACAGGCCTAAGACGGCAAGGCTTCGTGCACAGCGTTGGCTCTAGTGCTGGCTTCTCGGCATTCTCACTACCAACCCGTCTAAATCATCATTCACTTTGATTTGGCAGGAAAGCCGGCTACCCGGCTGGGCATCGAGCGCAAAGTCCAGCATGGACTCTTCCATATCTTCTCGCGCGGGAATTTTTTCTTTCCAGGCGGGGTCTACGTAAACGTGACAGGTCGCACAGGCACAGGCCCCTCCGCAATCCGCGTCAATTCCCGGCACGCGATTTTTTACCGCGCCCTCCATCACGGTCCAGCCAACTGGAACGTCGATTGTGTGTTCTTTTCCGTCGTGTTCGATATAGGTGATCTTCGGCATGGTCGCTCGATTTCCTGTTGAACCTAAATCCTACTGGAGGAAAGATTTCATTGCGATACTTGTGTCAACAAGCTTGCCCGCGTCAATTTTCTTGCCTTGTTCAATGAGCTTGCGCCCCACAACATATTCCGGTGCCGCATTGACCGCTTCCACAGCTGTGAGTGCACCGCTGTTCACGTGAAACACCGCGAATTTTCGTTCCGCCGGATCCCCGCGCAACACCAGCTCATCATCTGGTTTCGCGAGTCCGGAAATCTGAAGCTTGAGGTCAAACTGATCAGACCAGAACCATGGCACCGCTCGATAGGATTTCGGGCGGTCCATCATTGCAGCCGCCGCGTGTTTGGCCTGATCGATCGCATTTTGTACCGATTCCAAGCGAACCCGGCCATCGTCGCGCCCAAAAAGGAATGTCGGATGATTTGTACAATCACCGGCGGCAAAAATATTCGGGTCGGACGTCCTCGTGTGCTCGTCAACAACAATACCGTTATCCGTCTGAAGACCGGCCTCGCCGGCGATTTCTGAATTCGGAACAACACCAATGCCGACGAGAACAAAATCTGCCTCAAACGTTTCCTGAGCACAGATCACACGTTCGATTTTTTCTTGGCCTTCAAAGCCCTTCACCGAGTGGCCAAGCCTAATCTCGACGCCGTTCTTGGCATGCTCATTTTGGTAAAATTGTGAGAGCGGCTCTGAAACCGCACGTTCCATGACCCGCCCGGCGGCTTCCAATACCGTCACTTTAAGGCCGTGCTTGATTGCAACCGCCGCGACTTCCAATCCGATATAGCCGCCGCCCACGACGACAAGTCTCTT
>Ga0114996_10006630_pt1 | contig 13271 bp, 11 predicted proteins | sample ArcticOcean_MG_C_4_FD_87039 | JGI IMG/M metagenome (GOLD analysis project Ga0114996, IMG submission 87039) | Marine microbial communities from western Arctic Ocean - ArcticOcean_MG_CB4_134 | ecosystem: Environmental > Aquatic > Marine > Oceanic | place: Arctic Ocean: Canada Basin | collected... | reverse complement strand
GAATCTCGAACGAGTCGCCGTTGACGTCGAACAGCTCGATGCGATCCGCGGCGACATGGACTTTTCGCAACGTCCGCAGATCGTCGCGGGTTCGCTTGAAAAACAACAGCGCACCGTCTAAGTCGCCCGACGTATATTCAAAAACAGCTAGCGGCTCGGACATGATGGCTCGTCCCATGAGAATTGCGTACGCTCCCATTGTAACGAACGCCGCCGCTGTGGTGCAGGCGTCTCGCCAGCAATCGCGCAGCCGAGACGGTCGCATCACGGCGCGTACTTCTAACGTTTTACCGGAAACTGCGTCGCGTTCTGCAGAAACCAGCGACGGCCGACCCGCTGGAGAGTCAGATCGGGGGCCCCCTCGACGCGCGATCGTGCGCTGCCGGATTGCACGGTCCAGCGGCCCTTGTCGAGATGCTGCCGCAACGTATCGCGAAGCGTCTCGGCTTGTTTGGGCGCCGCCGTAGCCGCCAGACGACTAAGCCGAATCCGATCACCGCGAAACTTGCGATCCACTTCGTGAGGCGAGACGAGATGGGCCAGCAGATATTCGACCTTACCACCTTCAATCGCCTTGATCGCGGCCCGCACCGTTCGTCGTGGGCTTGTCTGGTCGAAACGTTTCTGATTGGCGCGAATGCCATAGCGTACGGCGTACGGCGACGTTTCCGGTTTGGCACCTTGGGCGGACGTCGACGCGATGGCCGCAAAGAAAACCATCGACACGATTGTGATCGATTGTCGCATACGCATTTTCTGTTCCTCGCACTGGGTACCGCGAAAAATGTGGCCCGGATGATAGCGATCAGCGGATCCCGCAGCCAGATCATTCTGGCATTCCCGCATACAGCTTTATGCGGTTTCACGCATTGTCACTCGCCATCGACTGGCCCGACATGCCGAGATAGGTTTGGGCGCTGAGCAGGGCCAGAAACGGTTCGGTAAAGATCCGCGACAATCCGAACGATAGCAGTGATGCCAGCGTCGACATCCCCTGGCCAATGAGCCACAACAGGGCCAGCGCGATCTTGTTGCCATGAGTGATACGGCGTGAGAGGCGAAACCCCTCGAATGTTCCCAGGCGACGGTCGACGATCAGGTAAAACGCCTTCGACATCATCAGCGACCAGACGATTCCAGGCACAATCAGCAGCAACGCACCGCCGGCCGTAATCGCAAAGTACATCGCACCGGCGACCAAGATCGGCATCAGTCGCGGCCCGCCACGAAAGATCCTGCGAAGCTCTGGCCGGTCGCCCCGCGCGACGTCGACCATAATCAGGATTTGCCCGACCCTTAGCCAAACCATGACCGGCATGGCGATCAACAGGGCGACGGTACCAAACGGCAAAAACCGGATCACCAACTGTCCAATCTCATCGCCGGCCGGCCCCATCAGCGAAGTGATATCGGTGGTCAGGTAGAAGATGAGCCCCGCGACCGAGATCGCTGCGGCAAGCACAAACCGGGAGATCAACGAAACCAGAAACACCGGCAGCACACACATCACGAACTGTCGACGATAGGTGCGCCAGGTGCCACGGAGCATCTGCCCGATATCGATTTGAGTGCGTCGCAGACCGTCGCCGAGGTCGTCATCCGTTGCGACCTGCGGTGGACAGATGAGCCGGCGCGTCTCGCACGTCGGACAGATGGCCAATCGACCGATGTGGCGATCATCCGTTTCGAGCGCCGCGCCGCAGTTGGTGCAGACAAACTGAAGTCGCACGCCACGCGAACACTTGCCAGAGGCGGCGATTCGAGATTGCTCGGAACTGTTCACGATTTCACTAGACTAAAACGGCGCTCCGCCTCGTCCTCCGGCAGCCCCGACGGCTCCTAAGAAGATGAAGGCAAATAGACCACCGACGCCGACACAGCAAATCAGGAACGGCAACAACACCGCAGCAGTCGCTTTTCCGCCAGAGATCTCGTGTGCCTCCATCAGCCCGAGGATCTCGTAGACGATATGCACCACGATCTGGATGTATGGTCCACAAATGGGAACCATCTGGATGAGCGAAGTCGTGCCCGAGGTGTACGAAACGACCCGTAGCGTTGTCTCGTACGGTTGGCGGGCGGCAGAGAGCATCATTAGCATCAGATGCGTAATGCCAGCGGAGATATACAATTGAATGACGGCGATTAATGGCACAATGATCATCGTACCGATGATCATACAAACACCCATGCCCGCCGGAAGAAACGGATTCAATCCGCCGAATCCCGCGTTCCCTGCTCCTGCGCCTGCCGCGAGACCACCCATCCCGAATTGCACGACCAACTGAAACAACATGCTCACGACCGAGGAGAGGGTAATACCAATGATCCCGAACAGCAGCGGTCTTCCGTGGCCACCCTCTCGACGCATCGTGCGGAACGCAGTGGTTGGTGAACTAAAAATCTCCTTGACCGTTTCGACAAAAGATGAGACGGACGGACCGTTTCGCTCCCAAGCCGGCCCAGTTCGCCCGTCGGCAACCACGTTCTGCTGCGAGTCATAAGCGGCGTCGCCCGCATAGCCGGGCGAGGCAAACGGGTTTTCGTTCGGCGGCACGGAAAATCCGCTGTCCGGTCGAGAAGGCGGCGCGGCGCCGAGCCCGGGCACTCCTCCGTCACCCGTGGGAGGACCCGGTGTGGCCGGTGGCGGTGCAGACGCCGACGGCGGAGCGTCGGGAATCAACATCACCATGCCACATTGTGGGCACTTGGCTTGCTGTCCCGCCGTTTCGTCCGCCACGCGGAGCAAGTTATTACACTGCACGCAGTTAAACTGAATTGGCATCGTTGTGACTCTCCAATAAATTCGCTCATGGTTCGCGAGTGATCCGACGAGCATAGCATATCCTTGGGCCTCTAGCAAAGCACAGCTTGGCGAGCGCGGCTAGGCGGTTTCTGGACAAGCTGCTAGGTTGTGGTCACGTTTGCCAGTCGCCCCCCGCCCCTCGCGTCGCTTCCCTGCGAATCTCATGTTGACCCCCGTCGAAATTTTGGGCAGTGACGGACGCATCGCCAAGCGACTGGCCAACTACGAACAGCGCGACGAACAGATCGCCATGGCCGAGGGAGTTGCCGCCGCGCTGGCCAACAAGCGGCATCTGCTGGTTGAGGCGGGCACTGGCGTCGGTAAGAGCTTCGCCTACTTGGTTCCCGCCATTCTGCATGCCACGCAAGAGACCGACGAGGTCGATGGGCCTCGTCAGCGGATCGTGATCTCGACCCACACGATCAGCCTGCAGGAACAACTGATGCAGAAGGATCTGCCGCTGCTGAACAGCGTGATCCCGCGCGAGTTCAGCGCCGTGCTGGTCAAGGGACGCAGCAACTATGTGAGTCTGCGGCGCCTTGGCAACGCGGCCGATCGGTCCGGCAGTCTGTTTCAGAACGACGAGGAAATCTCTGAGCTGCGCGATCTCGTGACTTGGTCGAAAGAGACGACCGATGGCTCGCTGGCCGATTTGGATTACCGCCCGTCGCGATCCGTCTGGGACGAGGCCGCGAGCGACAGCGGCAACTGCATGGGCCGCAACTGTCCGGCCTATAAGAGCTGTTTCTATTACAAGGCCCGACGCCGAGTGCAGAACGCTCAGATACTGGTCGTGAATCACGCATTGTTCTTCAGCGACCTGGCGCTGCGGCAACAGGGCGTAAGCATACTGCCCGACTATCAGGCGGTGGTGTTCGACGAAGCGCACAATCTCGAAGCGGTGGCCAGTGATTATCTGGGGCTGAGCGTCACGTCGGGACAGGTAAACTATGTGCTGAACCGACTCTACAACGACCGGACCAACAAGGGGCTGTTGGTAGGTCGCCGCATGGCTGATGCTCAGCAGATCGTCGATGAGTGCCGCGTGATGGCCGAGAGTTTCTTTGATGATGTCTATGCATGGCGGCGACGCTATGCCGACAAGAACGGTCGTGTTGCCGAGGCCGAGATCGTCAAGAACCGGCTGAGCCCCGCGCTGATGAAACTAAGTAGCGCGATCAAGCAAAGTGCGAAGGGGATTGACGAAGAAAGTCAAAAACAGGACTTCACCGCCGCCTCGGCGCGGCTGGCGTCGCTTGCCGGGTCGCTCGAAGAATGGCGTAATCAACAGTTGGGCGGAGCGGTCTATTGGATCGACGTCGGTCGGATCCGTCGCGGCAGACCGGCCATGACCTTGGCAGCGGCTCCGGTCGATATCGGTCCGGCGATGCGCGAACAGCTCTTCGAGAAAGTACCCAGCGTGATCATGACCAGCGCTACGTTGTCCGTGGGTCAGCCGCCGTCATTCGACTACTTCAAATCGCGCGTCGGGCTGACACAGACCGACGCAAGTCAACTCGGCAGCCCGTTTGATTACACGAAGCAGGCCAAGCTGATCCTGCTGGACGGAATGCCGGAGCCCAACGATACGCAGGAGTATGAACGACAGACCGTCGAGATGGTCCGTCGCTATGTGGCCCGCACCGACGGGCATGCGTTTGTGTTGTTCACCAGCTACGAATTCATGCGTCGCGTTGCTTCGCAGTTGACCCCGTGGCTTGCGGGCCGCAATCTGGGGCTGTTAAGCCAGGCCGACGGCACGCCTCGCACACAGATGGTTGAGCGATTCAAGAAGAACCCCCGGAGCGTTTTGCTGGGCGTCGATAGTTTTTGGCAAGGAGTCGATGTGCCGGGCGATGCGCTGCAGAACGTGATCATCACCAAGCTGCCGTTCAGTGTGCCGGACCGTCCGCTGACCGAAGCACGTGTCGAGGCGATCAAGGCGCGTGGCGGCAATCCGTTTCGTGAGTATTCGCTCCCCGAGGCGGTATTGAAGTTAAAGCAGGGTTTTGGGCGATTGATCCGCACGAAGCGGGACCACGGAATCGTGGTGATTCTTGATCCAAGGGTTCGCAGCAAGCCCTATGGCCGAACCTTTCTCGAGTCGCTTCCCGACTGCGAGCGAATCGTGGAGTCGGTTTCGCACGAAAGCAGTGTCGGGGAGTAATCCGGCATATTAAAGGTCTACGACACGAATGGCGACGCTTCGCCCCAGCGACCGCTAAAGACAAAATCGCTGAGCGACTTTCGCTGCCGCGGCGACTTTTCGCGATCCGACAAAGCGTCTGGCTCGACGGCATAACCAATCGCCAGACCGGTCAGCACATCGTGACTCTCGGGAACCTCATAAACCTCGCGAGCTCGGTCGGGCAGAATGCCGATCATTTGATGCAGGGCGATTCCTCGGGCGGTCGCTTCGAGAGACAGATTGCCGACCGCAAGCCCGAGGTCATGCGCCGCCGCCGCGTTTGGTTTACCGTTTCGCTGAAAGTTCTTGCTGACCACCGTGAGCACCAACACCGGCACGGCTTTGGCCCACGCTTGATTCCCTTCCACTAAGCAGGAGATCATCTGCTCGAAGGCTTGCGGATCGTCGCGCTTGGCAACGAGAAAACTCCACGGCTGTTCGTTGTATGACGAAGCGGCCCAGCGAGCGGCCTCGAGCAGGCTGCGAAGCTGGGCGTCGGGCAGATCACGATCGGCAAAGCTATAGGGGCTCCAGCGATCGGCGATCAATGCGTGGACCGGATGGTCAGTCGGTGCCTGCTTGGTCATGGGTAATGTCTCCCGACAGAAACGGCGAGCGAAAGAGAATCACCCTACGATACGCGGTCGCCGAGCGCAGCGATACCCAGAAAGGCGCGCGGTGTTCTTCACGGAGAGAAGAGAGGAAACCGACGCATCCAGATGCTATGCGGCAGGCACGACGTTGATGCGGCGGCCTTTGCGGTCGAACTTGACGTGACCTTCGATCAGCGCGTAGATCGTGTAGTCGTTGCCCATTCCGACGCCTTTGCCGGGATGGAACTTCGTGCCGACCTGACGGATCAGGATATTACCGGCCCAAACGGCCTCGCCGCCAAAGCGTTTGACGCCCCGACGTTGGGCGTTGGAATCGCGACCATTGCGGCTGGAGCCTTGTCCTTTTTTATGGGCCATTGCGGCACCCTCAACTTCTAGAAAACAGGAGGCGGAAACCGTGAAAAACGGCGACCAGGAGAACGTGGCACGTGTGGGCCAGCCTAACTCTGTTGGCCCGACCTTGCCGCGGCCTCCTCGCCGCCGTCAATTCACTGCTACTTCAAGACGCCAAACTATCGGAATTGAGCCAGTCGGTCAAGTCGGGGCGGTGCGAGAATGGTGGTGCCAGCAACGCTCTTTGGCCATCAGGAAGCCGAGGCAGAAACGCCCTAAGCTGTTTTCTGAAAAGGAGTTGCAATCGCGAAACGGGCCACAAACCTAAGTTCGCCGCCAAACCCACTCGTAGTCGGGCTTTTCTTTGTCGTGAATCGGCGAGGCACCGAAGCGGATTTCCTCTTCGTGAGCGTAGAAGCGATCACCGGGGCGCCAAAACCGCAGTCGCAAGGTCTTGCGAAAGAAGTCGCGCTTGGTGTCGAGCGGTCGACCCTTTTGATAGGTCAGATCGAGCTTGCTCTGGAGCAACGGAGCGACCGTCTTGTCGCGATCTCTCCAACGATAGGCGTTGGTCAGACCTTGGATATAGATCGAGAACCGATCCATCTTCGGATCAACGTCCGTCCACGTGGCAACGCCCCAGACACTGTTGTCCTGGCGGCCTTTGCTGAGCGGGATTTTCCGGCTGCTGATCGAGACCGTGTCGAGCAGTTTGCGGCGTTTGTCCTCGCGGTTTTGGATCGGCTTGATCGCGATCGGGATCACTCGATCGACATAGGCCTTATCAAACTCCTCGCTCTTCAGCACAAAGACCGGGGTGAACCAGACGGTCGCGTCGACTTTCTTCACTTTGTAGCCGGCACGAAAAGCCTGATCCGTCGTCTTCCATTTGATCGGGCTTTGGGCGGTGTCCTCTTTGGACTGCAACGGCTCTAGATGATTGCCTGTGTTCTTGACTCGATAGACCATGTACCAAACCATTTTTCTGGCCATCTTGCCGTTCGGTTGGGGGATGTCGACCCACATCATCCGCAGCGGCTTGAATGTGAACTCCAAATGCCAAATGCGGCGGCGATATTGTACATTGGACATCGCGTGACGAAGCGTCGAGGTCGCGCCATAGTGAAACGGTCGCCAAGCAAGACCGGGCGCTCCGTGGCGGATCAACGGCGTGGTCGAACCGCGGAGGATCTCAACCACCTTGTGATTCGCGGCCGGATCGCGCGACGTGGATTTGGTGCCGAGCGTGGGATCGTGCGTCTCGAACACCTCACCGACGACCCTGTCTGGTTTGATCGTCGTCTCAACACCCTCGGCCAATTTGCGAATCTGGCCGCCGACGGCCGAAAGCGATTTCTTCTTGGCCGCAGGCCTCGTTTTCTTGGGCCCCGGTTTTGGTGCCTCTTGTGCGCAGGTCATTGCAGGGACGATGAGGCCACAAGCAAGAGCCACGATACAAAGCGTTCGCAATCGCATAGTCGTAAGATCCAGTCGAGAGAAATCGGACACCGGCTCCACCTAAGAAGGTGATTCGTGTCTCACGTTCAAAATTATTGTCCCCGATTTGCTCACCCGGGGAGCCCAACTCGCCTGATAGGCGAGAATGGCGAGGTTTCCGTTAACTCCATTCTAGTTACGGACTTGCGATTAGGTCAAGTTTCACCCAGTGTCGCCCCTCGAAGATCCCCCCTGATGGTGACGTTCGGCGGGGCATCTGGTTGCTCGAAATAATGCGGCGGTTTAGGCTGAAGGTCCCCTAGCGGCCCGTTGAAAAAGTCGGGGTCTGGTCCAATTTTCGGCGAGATGACGTTTTTTGCCACAGAACGATGACCGAAAACTTGGACCTGACCCCTTCCTTCCACTTCCGCAGAATCGGGAGAATCCGCACGATGAGAATGTTTCTCGGTCGATCGTTCCCTGTGGGTGGTCTCCCTCGTCCAACCTGGACGTTTTTTCCGCCCTCAGGTAGGCTGATACTGCTCCCGCCGATCAGTCGCCGCCGTTTCCTTCGAGAGTAGGTTCGCCCGATGCGACATCAGATTGTCCCACCTGTTGAATGTTATCTCGCCCGACGGGCCTTTGGCACCGTTCTGTGCGTTTGCCTCGTGGGGCTATTGTCTGCCCGCTCGTCGGTTGCGGCCGACGCCACAAAACGGCCCGCCGCAACACCTGAGCAGATCGAGTTCTTCGAGAAGCATGTGCGGCCCGTGCTGGTGACGCGGTGCTATAAGTGCCACAGCAATCAGGCCAAGAAGGTCCAGGGCAAGCTGAAACTCGATTCGCTCGCCATGATGCTACGCGGCGGTGAGTCAGGGCCGGCGATCATCCCGGGCAAGTCCGCGAAGAGCCCGCTGATCGAGGCAATTCGCTACGAAGACAACGAAATGCCACCCAAGGCGAAGCTCCCGAATCACCAAATCGCGGCGATTGCCAAGTGGGTCGACATGGGTGCCCCTTGGCCCAAGTCGTCCGGCACCATCGAGCAGCCGACCAAACAAGCGACGCACGATTGGAAAAAGTTACGAGATGCTCATTGGGCATTTCGACCAGTTAAGTCTCCCGCTCTTCCTGCGGTCAGCAATGCGAAGTGGGCCGCCACGCCGATCGATCGGTTTGTGCTTGCGCGACTCGAAGCGGCGAGCCTGGCATCTGGCCCCGCAGCGGAAAGACGCGATCTGATCCGTCGGGCCTATTTCGATCTGATTGGACTGCCACCCTCGCCGGAAGAGGTCGCGGCGTTTGTCGGCGACAAGCGCAGCGATGCATTTGCACGACTGATCGACCGGCTGCTCGAGTCGCCGCACTATGGCGAACGCTGGGGTCGTCACTGGCTGGATTTGGCTCGTTATAGCGATGGCTTTGGCGGGTTCTTGGACAGTGCCGGGTTGGCCCACGCGGCGGAATATCGAGATTGGGTCGTGGGGGCGTTGAATCGCGATATGCCGTATGACCAATTCGTCAAGAACCAGATTGCCGGCGACGTTCTTCCCGAGGGCGACGGCCCGCTGGGGACAGGATTCTTCGCGGTCGGGCCGTCCTATCGAGGCGATGGCGGCGATCCCGACGCCACGGCGGCGGCCAAGTCGGAGACGCTCGATGATCGTGTTGATACGTTCTCGCGGACGTTTTTGGCTCTGACCATTTCGTGTGCCCGATGTCATGACCACAAGTTCGATCCGATTCCGCAGCTTGACTATTACTCGCTGGCCGGCGTGTTTAACAACTCGCGGACCGGCGTCAAGAATGCCGTCTCGCGCAGAGCAACCGAGCACCATAGCAAGATCGCCGCAGAGGTCGGCAAGCTCAAAGAGCAGGTCAAGCAGCTCGAGGCGAAACTGAAAGACAAGAAATCGGTCGAACTCTCACGGCTGCGCGAGCGACTTGAAGTGCTGGAGAAACTCACCCCGCCCAAACCGGTCAAAGCCCACACCTTGTCCGAAGCGGGCAGCCGCGATATGCCGCTGGCGATTCGCGGCAATCTGCGTCGTCCTGGTCCGATTGCGCCCCGCCGTTTTCTGCGTGTACTGGCTGGCGAAGAGCCGCCGAAATTCACCAAGGGAAGCGGCCGATTGGAACTGGCCGAGGCCGTTGCCAGTCGCGACAATCCACTGACAGCTCGAGTGATGGTCAATCGGGTCTGGCAGCACCACTTTGGCCAGGCGCTCGTCCGGACGCCGAGTAACTTTGGCAGCTTGGGCGAGAAGCCTTCGCATCCATTGCTGCTCGATTGGCTGGCAGCACATCTCATGGACTCTGGCTGGTCGCTCAAGAAGCTGCATCGCACGATCATGCTCAGCAACACGTATCAGACGAGCGCTCGATTCGACAAGAAGTCGTTTGCAGCCGACGGCGATAACCGCCTTCTGTGGCGAATGAATCCCCGCAAACTCGATGTCGAAGGCTGGCGCGACTCGGTACTGACGGTGACCGGCAAACTTGATCGCCGACTCGGCGGAGCCTCGGCCAATGATATTCTTCGTAGCAAGCGAAGGACGCTCTATTCCAAAGTAAGCCGCAACGGCGACCGTTTCCCGGCTGACACGTTCCTGCGGCTGTTCGATTTTCCTGCTCCGCGAGGTACGAGTCCCAAGCGGGCCGTGAGCGTCGTGCCTCAACAATTCTTGTTTATGATGAATAACCCCTTCATGATTGATCGAGCCAAGGCGCTGACCGCCCGACTGGAGAAGGAACAGAGCGACGACAAATCGCGGATCAAGCGAGCCTATCAGTTGCTCTACAGCCGGGACCCAACCACCGATGAGACGAAAATCGGTCTGGCCTATTTGTCGGACGATTCGACCAAAGACAGCAAGCTACCTGCGTGGCAACGATACGCGCAAGTATTGCTCAGCGCCAACGAATTAATGTATATCCGATAAGTTGACGGCCACCTTCACACCACGAAACCAAGTCTGAAATCCTAAATCTGAAATCCTAAATCCAAAGCCAGATCATCATGCAAAACCTCCACCCATCAGTTTTGGCCGCTTTAAAACTCCCTCCCACTCGCCGTGAGATGCTTCGCCGGATGGGCGCCGGATTCGGCACACTAGGACTGGCCGGTATGCTTAGCGGCGATTCCGCCCAGGGAGCAGGCAGTTCCGAATCTCCGCTCGCTCCGAAATTGCCGCATTTTGCCCCCAAGGCGAAACGAGTGATCCAACTCTTCATGCCGGGCGGCCCGTCGCAGGTCGACACGTTTGACCGAAAACCGGCGATCGCCAAGGCCGAGGGACAGCGCCCCAAGTTGGTCGATCGCAAGTCGCTGCGCAACACCAAGAACGGCCTGATGAAGTCGCCGTTTGGTTTCAAGCAGTACGGCCGCTGTGGGAAATGGGTCAGTGATATCTTTCCCCAGACGGCCCAGTGCGTCGACGACATCTGCTTTATTCACTCGATGCACACTAACATCCCGGAACATGCCGGCGCGATCATGATGTTCAATCTCGGTCATCTGCAACCTAATCGGCCGAGCATGGGTGCCTGGCTGACTTATGGTTTGGGTACCGAGAACCAGAATCTGCCCGGGTTCGTGGCGATGAGCCCCAAAGCGCAGCCTCGTGGAAAAATGGCCAACTGGGGCAGCAGTTTTCTGCCCGGCGCCCATGCAGGTTGTTACGTGAATATCGCCAAGATGAAACCTGACCAGGTGATCCGCGACCTCAAGAACCAGCATCTGCCTCGCACCGAACAGCGCCGTCAGCTTGATCTGTTGGCGCAGCTCAATCAGTTGCATCTTCAGCGACACGAACAGGATTCGCGGCTTGAGGCAAGCATTCAGGCGATGGAGATGGCCTTCCGCATGCAGATGGCCGTGCCGGACGTGTTCGACACGACACAGGAAACCAAAGGCACGCTGGATCTCTACGGGCCAACCGACTACGCCAAGGGCTGCCTGCTCGCCCGACGGATGATCGAACGTGGCGTGCGGTGCGTGCAACTCTCGCACTCGATCTCTGGTTATGACATCGCCTGGGACACGGGCCACGGCGATATCGTCGGCGGTCACGCGGCCTTGGCAAAGGCCTGTGATCAGGGGATCGCTGCGTTGTTGGTCGACCTGAAACGGCGGGGGTTGCTCGAAGAAACGCTCGTTGTCTGGGGCGGTGAGTTCGGCCGGGCACCAACCTCCGAAGGCAAGAAGGGCCGTGACCACGATCACTATGGTTTTACCGTCTGGATGGCCGGCGGCGGTGTCAAACCGGGATTCAGCTATGGAGCTACCGACGAGTTCGGCCTGACTGCGGTCGAGAATCGCGTCCACGTACACGACCTGCATGCCACGATTCTGCACCAGATGGGTCTCGATCACGAGAAGCTTACCTATCGCTACAGCGGCCGCGACTATCGGCTGACCGACATTGCCGGCGAAGTGGTGCACGATGTGATCGCGTAAAGCGGCGCGGGTAAATCTCCCCTCATCATCAATGAGACGCCTGCATTGCCATGTGCGGTTGGCAGCGCGGGGAAGTGACTTCGAAGTACTAAGCCACATGGCATTTCCACTACAAAGCGTCGCCCAAAGAGATGCCGCACTGCTGGCCCCGTATGCCATGCACAGCGCCGACTCGGCCGGTCGCCGGCACGCCGAGCCGCCCCACGAGTATCGTGGCCCCTATCAGCGTGATCGCGATCGGATCGTCCATAGCGCCGCTTATCGCCGCTTGAGCCACAAGACCCAAGTATTCACGAGCGATGACTCGGGCGATTATCATCGTACGCGGCTGACACACACGCTCGAGGTCGCTTCGATCGCCCGCACGATTGGTCGGTCCTTGCGGCTGAACGAGGACCTAATCGAAGCGCTCGCTCTGCTGCATGACATCGGCCATCCGCCGTTCGGGCATTCTGGCGAGGCAACTCTCAACGAGTGTCTGGCCGAGCATGGCGGGTTCAGTCACAACGCCCACGCTCTGCGGATTGCGGAGTTACTTGAGCAGCGCTACGTCGAGCACCCCGGATTAAACCTGACCGTCGAGGTGCTCGAAGGGCAACGAACGAGGATCGACAAGTCAGCGGCCGGCCCGAGCCCACTGCTCGAGGTGCAAGTGGTCGACGCGGCCGATAGCATCGCCTACGACTCGCACGACGCGGACGACGCATTGGAATTGGGCCTGATCTCGCTCGAAGAATTGGGCGAAATCACCCTCTGGGACGAGGCCGTGCGGCAAGCCCGATCGCGTTACGGTCAACAGATCGACCCGCTACGGCTACGCAAGGCGGTGGTCCACGAACTGATCGATTCGCAAGTCATCGACCTACAGCAACAGATCTCGGCGGCGCTTGGCGGCGATGTGGGGCAGGTTTGTAACCTGCCAAATCATGAAGACAGTCGGCAGGTTGAAAACCTGCCCCACGATGCCTTGCAGGATCCTCCTGGCCGCATCCAAACACTCGACGACGTGCGGCGCGCCCCGCGAATCGCGATGCCATCCGCCACCATGTCCAAGCGAAAACAGCAACTCGAATCGTTCTTGCATGCCCGGGTCTATCGCCATCCCGATCTGTTGCAGATGCGCCAACATGCCCAGGGCGTGCTGGGACGTCTCTTCGCCTGCTATACGCATCAACCTTCGCTGTTGCCGCAGTCGTTTCGTGATCGCATCGAGCCGGAAGGGCTGGAGCGAAGCGCCGGAGACTATCTGGCCGGCATGACTGATCGATTTGTCCGCCGGGCGAGCGAGCAGCATCTCGACTGACCGCCTGTCCAGGGGAACTGCAAAGTCGGGGTCTGGTCTATTTTTCGGCCTGTCGTCCTTTGCTACTCGCTGAAAACGCAGACCGAAAACATGGACCTGACCCCTTCCCGTGTGACTTTGCAATTCCCCTG
>Ga0114996_10006629_pt1 | contig 13271 bp, 16 predicted proteins | sample ArcticOcean_MG_C_4_FD_87039 | JGI IMG/M metagenome (GOLD analysis project Ga0114996, IMG submission 87039) | Marine microbial communities from western Arctic Ocean - ArcticOcean_MG_CB4_134 | ecosystem: Environmental > Aquatic > Marine > Oceanic | place: Arctic Ocean: Canada Basin | collected... | reverse complement strand
TACCACGTCGGGGGCGATACGCTCCACCGGCCTGGTCTCAGTCGAGGCTATGGGCCCTCTGCCGTCCAATGGACGACCCAAGGGATCGACAACCCGGCCAATGAGACTGTTGCCAACGGGGACCTCAGCCACGCGGCCAGTTGACCGCGCTTCATCACCCTCTTTAATGAGGCGGGCCTCACCCAGAACAACAGAACCAACGCTGTCCTCTTCAAGGTTAAGCGCTAGAGCCATGATGGGATCACCACCCTGGCTAGGGATGATCTCTAGCAATTCTCCATACTTGGCCCCAGAGAGACCGTAGATACGAGCGATACCGTCGCCAGATTCGGTGACGACGCCGACGTCGACCATGGTTACCTGGCCGCCGAAGCCCTCGATCTGTGCCTTGATGACCGAGGCGATGTCTTGACCGCGCCCTGCCATATGCCTACCTCCCGTGGAGTCGTGCCCCACACTTCAAGTCAAACGTCAGAAACTCTTCTCGTGGCGTGCGGTTGCCAACTTCCGATCAGTCCTCGACTGCCAGTCTCCCTTCCCGCAACGCACTCTTAAGCTGTAGAAGCCGCGACTTTGTGGAGCCATCAATGAGCTTATCGCCCACCCTGGCTACAAAGCCTCCTAGAATCGACTCATTAATCTCCAATTCCACGACAACTTCCCCACCCGTGATCTCTTTGAGAAGGGTCGTGATCTTGGCTTCATCCTCTGGGTCAAGGGCCACTGCCGTTTGCACTCGGGCACGCTGGACGCCCTTGAAACGGTCAACCAAGCGCTGGTACTCGCGAGCAATGCCGGGTATGAGAGGAAGCCCGCTTCTCAGCAATAGCAGTGCAACAAGGTTGTGAACCAGCGGGTCTACCGGCGGTATGACCCGGTCCAATAAGCCAAGCCGCTGTTCCGAAGTTAGGCCTGGCGTCTGAAGAAAGGGGATAATCTCAGTGGAAACCAAGGCGTCAGAGACGTTGGCAAGCTGCTCTTCCCACTCGGAGAGACGGCCCTTTTCCTGTGCTAAGGAAAAAGCCGCCTCCGCGTAGCGCTTAGCTGCCGCCGCTCCGCCTGCCACCCCTAGTTCCTCCCCAGGCCAGTGCTCTCTTCCAGCGCTTTCTCAACCAATTCACGGTGAGCATCTCTGTCCAAAGAGCGCCCTATGACCTGCTCCGCCGCCTGGATAGCGAGGTCTGCAAACTGACGCCTCACTTCGGCAACCGCTTGGTCACGCTCCCGTTGAATCTCTTCACGTGCACGCTCCGTCAACCTCTCGGCCTCGTCACGAGCGCGTTGCATTTCTTGCTCCCGCACCTGATCCGCCACCTGGCGGGCCTGATCCAACATGCGCTGGCTTTCCTGACGCCCCTCTTGAAGCCGTTGCTCCAGTTCCTCGCGTTGCTGCTGTGCCTCCTGCCGAACGCGATCGGCCTCATCCAGGCTGCCCTGGATGGTTTGCCGACGTTGGTCAAGCATTCGGAGAATAGGCTTATAAGCCACTAGGTACAGCAGTACCAAGAGGATGCCAAAGTTTACGACATAGACGAGCAGACTAATGCCATCTATGCCAAGAGCCCCAATTCCAGAGGCCTCCTCAGCCAGAACAGGTGAGAGCAGCACAATGCCTCCCTAGGTATGCCTCGCGCCGGATGGCTAGGCTACGAAAACGAGCAGAATGGCCACTACCAATACATAAATACCGATGGCCTCAGCGAAAGCAATAGCCAAAATCATGTTCGGCAGAATAGCGCCTCGAGCCTCCGGGTTACGGCCCAGAGCGTTCATGGCGGCAGCGCCCAAGATCCCAATGCCCAAGCCAGGCCCAAGCATGCCCAGACCAGTGGCCAATCCTACCGCAAGGAACTTTACTGCTTCAGTCTCTAGCATCTAGCCCTCCTCAGGCTTCGAATTTCCCGGAGCATGGTATTTGCCCCAAGCATCACTACCAATACGTTGCCATCCCAGGTTAGTCGTGGGCCTCTTCCTCATGAGGAGTCACCGCGACGTGGATGAAAGCAAGGGTCAAGCCGGCAAAGATCAATGCCTGCACGAACCCAACCAGCAACTCAAGACCGTAGAACACAATTGAGACAACGAATGATGCCAGGAAGGTTGACATCGTCAACACGATCTCCCCGGCAGTCATGTTCCCAAAGAGACGGAACGTGAAGCTAAGCAGCCGAGTACCGTGGCTGAATATCTCAAGTACGCCGACGAACGTGTCAATGGCGCCCATAAAGATCATACCAATGTTGAGCCGACGAATGCCTCGGGCCAGAGTCTTCACTCGGATGAACTCAGAGAAGTAGGCCCTGCCGTGGGCCTTCAACCCATATATCTCAATCGCGAGGAGAGAGATGATGCCAAGGGCCAGGGGCATATTGAGGTCTGTACCAGCAGACCGAAGTAGGTGGGCTTGCACATTCCCCGCCAGTTCATGGCCCTCTGGGTACATCAGTCCGACGCTCGGGTAGATGGGCAGGAGAGCGATCCAGGCATTGAATGCTACGAACAGGAAGATGGTGGCGATCAGGGGAAGGAAACGCCGACCGTTCACCTCCCCCACTACGCTCACAACGAAGTTGTAGAGCTGTTCGACGATTATTTCAACGACGTTTTGCAGGCCCTTAGGTACGATCGCCATCCGGCGTGTGGCCATAGCGAAGAAAGCAACAAGAACGACGGTGGTCAGCCAAGCGGAAAGGAGAGTATTGGTGACCTTGAAAGCCCCCAGGTGAAATATGGTCTGGGGAGCTATGTGAAATTCAGGGGTGGGAAGGAGGGATTCTCTATTAAAAAGGTTGGCCCCAACGATGCCTGTCACCAATCCGATGAGAAGCAAGGCTACGGTAATGATTCCGAAAGGTATCAGGACGCTTCGCACTGGCGGGTTCTACACCTCAGGAATTTTTGCCGTCGTCGCTGCTGCTATCCATCAGCGGAGCGACGATGCGATACAGGCCATAAAAGCCTAAACCTATGCCGAGCAACAACCCAATCAGAGTGAGGAGGGGTTTTGTGCCAAGCCGACCGTCAAGCCAGAACCCTCCGGCGGCACCCCCCACAATACAAAGCGCCAGATACCATCCCAGACCAACAACCTCAGCTAGGAGGACCGGAGCCTTCTTGTTGCTCATATCGCTTCAACGGTGCGGAGGTTAGCACACCCTCCAGGAGCCGTCAACAGTAACAGCAGGCACACCCTCGCTGGCGACCCTGCCCCTGCGCAAGCGGCAATCTCATCATGCCGCCGGTCAGCAGGACTGTATTGGTCAACTATTTCTTTGTCCCTTCGCCGCTCGCCTCGAAGTCTTCCATGTCCAGGGTCTGGATGAAGTCCTTGAAGGCGGATAGACGTTCGATCTCGCCAGCGTCCAAGGGCTTCTCTTCCCGCTCGTTGCCTTCCTCGTCTATCGGACGTCCGGTTTCCTTGTCCAAAAGTACGCCCGCCTTCTCCAATACGCCCTCATTGACGAAGATCGGAACCTGGGTGCGCACGGCGAGGGCTATGGCATCGCTGGGACGGGAGTCCACCTCAATGTCATTGCCATTGTTCTTGATGATGATCTTGGCATAGAACGTGTCATTGTTGAGATCCGTCACCACAATGTGGGTCACCGCTGCCCCCAACGATTCCAACACTGAGTGCAGTAAGTCGTGGGTTAGCGGCCTGGGCACAGAGACATCTTGAAGCTTGACGGCGATGGCGTCTGCTTCGGCAGGACCAATCCAGATCGGCAAATATCGATCCGAGTCTTTCTCTTTGAGAATGACTACCCGTTGGTAGTTCATAAGACTCACGCGGATGCTGTCGATGACCATTTCCATCATGGCGTGGCCCCTCCTTGCATCCAAAATTGAAGGTCGATTCTAGCCCCCACAGGTTTCTGGTGTCAATAAAAATCAAGCTGAGGAGCGCCCGATCAAGACCCGGGAAAGAAGGTCGTTTTCCTTGCCCACAAAGAAGGTCGTTTTCCTTGCCCACCAGGCATAGCAAAGATATACTTGGAATAAGGACTCTGGTGAGCACCATGGCTATTGAAGGCCGTGTCGACCTCCCAGCGGAGGATGCGACACGATTCACCGACCTCTTGACCAAGGCTGGGGCGTATCTCTCTGAGGAACGCCTCCAGTTTCTTCAGGATGCCTGCGAGTTCGCCGAAGTGTGCCACGCCGGTCAAACACGGCGCTCCGGCGACCCTTACATTGTTCACCCCCTGAGCACCGCTCTCTTCCTTGCCGACCTTCATCTTGACGCCCAAACTCTGGCCGCTTCTTTGCTCCATGACGTCATGGAAGATTGCGGCGTTTCCTTTCAAGAGCTTGAGGAAAGGTTCGGGAACGAGGTGGCCAAGCTCGTTGACGGCGTGACCAAACTAACCCAGTTGGATTTGATTTCCCACAACGAAGCCGAGGCCCTGCACAAAGCGCAGGCCGCTAACGAGAACGCAGGCAACGCCGCCAGCCTTCGCAAGATGCTGGTGGCGATGGCCGAGGATATCCGGGTGGTGCTCATAAAGCTGGCCGACCGGCTGCACAACATGAGCACCCTGGACGCCCTTGCTCCTGACCGTCAAAAGGTCATTGCCCAAGAAACTTTGGAGATTTATGCACCCCTTGCTCACCGGCTTGGGATAGGCGAAATCAAGTGGCGTTTGGAAGACATGGCCTTCCGTTATGTCGACCCACTCGCCTATAAGGCCGTCTCCGCCCTCGTCAGCGACAAGCGGGACGAACGCGAGCAGTACATTGCCAAGGCCATCCCCGTTCTCAAGGCAGAACTGGCGAAATACAACATCGCAGGGGAAGTCACGGGCAGGGCCAAGCACCTCTACAGTGCTCACCAAAAGATGCACAAGTACGCTGAGATGGGCCGCGACTTCGGCCAGATCTATGACCTTCTGGCCCTGCGCGTCACTGTCGAAAACGTGCCGGATTGCTACTCGGCGCTTGGCGTGGTTCACCAACTATGGCACCCCATGCGTGGCCAGTTCGACGACTACATTGCCAGCCCCAAGGACAACATGTACCAGTCGCTTCACACGACTGTCATGGGCCTAGGGGGCAAGCCGCTTGAAGTGCAAATCCGAACAAGGGACATGCACGAGTTGGCTGAGTTCGGCGTCGCCGCTCACTGGCAGTACAAAGAGGGCGCAGCCTCTGACATGCGCTTTGAAGAGAAGATGACCTGGCTCAGGCAACTCCTGGATTGGCAGCGAGAGGTCACCGGACACGAAGAGTTCCTCGAAGGTGTGAAGCTGGACCTGTTCCAAGACCAGGTCTTTGTCTATACCCCCAAAGGAGACATCAAGGAGCTTCCGGCCGGGTCAACAGCCATCGACTTCGCCTATCGCATCCACACGGATGTTGGCCACCGCTGCATCGGAGGCAAGGTGAACGGCAAACTGATGCCGCTCAATTACCGCCTGAAGAATGGTGACACAGTCGAGATTCTTGCCAGCAAGGTTGCCCGTGGGCCCAGCCTGGGCTGGCTCAACTTGGATTTCGGCTACGTCCGAACTGCCAGCGCTCGAGAACGCATCCGCCAGTGGTTTCGCAAGGAAGAGCGCGGGGCCAACCTGGAAAGAGGTCATGATCTGGTTGTAAAGGAGTTGCGGCGGGCAGGAACCAACCTGACTACCTTGGAAGTTGCTCGCCTCCTGCGCCTGGAGACGGCCGAAGACTTGTTCGTTGCCGTCGGAAGCGGGGCCGTTACCACCACCCAGATTGTCTATCGAATACATGCCGCCCAGCAGGAGGACGAGCCAGACAAGCGTCCTCAGGTAATGATTCCGCCAGTGGGACCCACCTCTGGCGTCGAGGTTCTTGGCGTCGGCGACCTGCTGACCCAAATGGCCCGCTGCTGCACCCCCGTACCCGGTGACGAGATCATTGGTTTCATCACGAGGACCAGAGGAATCTCCATCCACCGCGGGGATTGTCCCAACATGGTGGCCGTGAAAGAAACGGAACGTTTGGTGCCAGTCAACTGGGGCCGAGTACAGCAGCTTCACCCCGTCCAGATCCGCATTGAAGCTTGGGACCGCATGGGCCTCCTCCGAGATATCTCGACCATGGTTTCGGAAGAGCGAATTAACATCGCCTCCGTGGAAACGGAAGAACAACAAGAGGAAACGGGTATAAATTTCTTCTTAACGTTGTATACTACTGGGCTAGAGCAGTTAAGCAGGCTTTCAACCAAGCTGGAAGGTGTTCAGGGTGTCTTACACGTAACCCGGAACGCTGTTATGGAGTCGCCAGCGTCGAAAACGAACCGTTCGGGACCGCGGGGCAAGACCGCTTCCGGTTCCAGTGGCAAGGGCCGAGGCAGCAAGCCGGTTCCAAAGCCTTCAGGGCCTCGCCAAGCCGCCAAAACTACATAGATTACCCTCGGGAGGATCCTTTGCCAGCAAAGAAAGCAACCAGCAGGGCAGTGTTCAGGGCCGCAGCCAACCGCCCACACCGCACAACCGCGAGGACTATGGTCACTCGCGCCAGAACCGCCCTGAAGGGGTCTGACATTGAGGCCGCAGAGGTAGCAGTTCGCGAGGCCGAGAAGGCTCTGGACCACGCCGCCACGAAGGGCGTCCTTCACAGCAACAACGCATCACGTCGCAAGGGCCGCCTATGGCAGGCTCTGAACAAGTTGCGCTCCAGCTAAGCACGCTCTAGTCAGCACGAAAGAAGGGGGAGGCGCCATGCCTCCCCCTTCTTCTGTTCCGGTTGGTTCCTCTTTCTCGATCATTACCTCATGCTCTCCCCCGCCTTGATCAGGTCAGCAAGATGGATTACCGGCGTAACCTGGAAGCTTTGCCTCAGTGGGAACGCGTTGGTGAACAGCGCTATCGAGGTTACGCTGTCAGTCTCCACCAAGGCATAGAAAACGTGACCTGGGGCAGCACTCACCATGTAATGGACCTTGATGCCAATATCCTTGGTGAGATCATCCATCTTCGACTCCAGTTCAGCCAACCTAGCCATCGTGCTTGAATCAAACGCTGGGCAATTCTCCTCACCGTGAGTCATCGTGAGGTGAAACAGCATCCTTACTCCTCCCTTATCCGAAATACTCGGAAGCCAAGCCACCGGCGGAGCCGAATATACCAAAGATGCGAGAAACTTGCAGGCACTACAGGCCAGCTGATTCGAGTAGTTCCCCAAGCTTGCCGTAAAAGCCGTTGGGTTCAACACCAAAGCAGCGATTGAACCTGCTACGGAAGTTCTCCAACGCTATGACCGCCGCCATCTCCACCATCTGCTCCTCTGAGTACACTTCTCTCAACCGCGCGTAGAGATCATCGGTGACTGCCTGAGGAGTAACCGTCATGGCTTCGGCCAGCTCAAAGGCAACCCTTTCAGCGTCGGAGAACAGGTTGCTACGACGGAAGTCGAGCACGGCGGCGATCCTTTCCTCCGAGGCTCCTCCCTTGCTAGCGCCGCTAGCATTGATATCCACTCAGAAAGGACACCCCACCATCGCGGCCGCCTTGATATTGATGAGGCACCGGAGTTCCTCCGTCAGATGACCAGACCGCATCACCCCCGACCCCATGGCCTTAGCGGCATCCAGAATCGGGGGGCAATGAGCCAAGACGCGAGTGCTATTCAGAACCTCTCCGAACAAGGTGGTGTCTCCTTCAAAGTGGCGGCGGCTCGGCGGCGGCACATCATCAATGCTCAAGGGTCTAATTCGAACCATGTCTTTGCTCCTTGGTGGCAAGGTTGCGGCCAGGCCAATCCGAAAGCGGCCTTCTGGCGAATCGAGATCGAAGATTTCAAGCCATTATAAGGTCATCGCTCCACAAGCTGGCCTCCTTGTCGGCTTGCTAGTGACAGGCGTAGCTGGGAACTGTAAGCTTTTCGGGCCGTCCTGAGTTGTCCAATGGAGTCCCATGCCCGCTATTCTCGCGGCCCTCACGGCCGCGTTCTTTTTCTCAGTCACCAACTACATGAGCCGTATAGGGCTGGAGCGGGCCACACCAGGAGCGGCGGTACTGGTGTCCGCCTGGGTCAACTTCTTGACCTTCTGGACTATCTTCTTCGCCATCATGTCGCCCAGGTTGCTCCTCAGTCCTGCCGTCTTTCCCTTCCTTGCCGCCGGCGTAGTGGGGCCCTTCTTCGGGCGGCTTACCCTCTACACGGCCATGCGCAGAATGGGGTCATCTCTGGCCGTACCACTGCACAACTCCCAGGCCATCTTCGCTGCGTTCGGAGGAATGCTTTTCTTCAACGAGCGAGTTTCCTCTCTGGGATGGCTTGGCATTGCCATCTTGCTTGTAGGGTTGACGGCCCTCAGCCTCGATTCCTCCGCGGGCAACATTAGCGGACCAAGGCGCAAGACAGACCTGCTCATTCCGTTGGCTTCCGGCCTTGGGTTTGCGGCGGCCTTTATCTTTCGAAAGGTGGGGCTAGGAATAGAGCCGCAGATATTTCTTGGACTTCCTGTGGTGGCAACAGCGACCCTCATATCCACCTACGTGTCCATGCCCATAACGGGAGAGAGACCTGGTTTCCCCCGCGGGACCGTGTTGATACCGCTGGTGCTAACAGGCGTGTTCAGCGGAACGGCACAACTCTTCAGTTTGTGGGCTGTCAATCTAGGAGACCTCTCGGTCGTCATACCTCTTCAGAACACCAGCCCAGTCTTTACCATGATCATCGTCGGCGTATTCCTGCGGCGTCTGGAGCGGGTGACCGCCTTGTCAGTCCTAGGCATGCTTCTGGTAATGGTGGGCGGCGGCTTCCTAACGATTTAGTCCAGGCGCGTACCGCAACAACAGGTACCGGGGCTTTCAGGTAACATACCCAAATCTCAGGAACGGCGATCCGGAGGTTCGATTGCTCCCAGCGCTCGCGGCAATTGGAGCCGGCCTGTTCTACTCACTCCTGAGCTTCTTCACTCGGCTGGCTATGGAGAGGTCCGACCCCACCACAGCGACCTTCGTTTCAGGGGCCGTGGGAGTCGTCGTTTTCTGGGCCATCTTCTTCACGACCCTACCCTGGCAAGTACTTGGGTCAGCGGCTGTCTTGCCCTTTGTGGGCGCCGGTATTTCAGGGCCGTTTATCGGACGGCTGGCGCTCTTTACATCCGTTCGCAAATTGGGTGTTTCCCTCGCTGAGCCCCTGTACAACTCACAGGTCATCTTCGCTGCTTTGGGCGGCGTGATCTTCTTCAGCGAGAAGGTAACGCCTCTCGGCGGACTAGGAATTGTAGTGTTGCTGGGTGGGCTCGCGCTGGTCACGTCGGATAGAAAGGCCGGCAATATCGTGGGCTTGACGCGGAAACGCGACCTGCTCATGCCCTTCATGGCCGGGGCCTTCTTCGGAGAGTCCTACGGTCTTCGCAAGGCCGGGCTCAACATTGAACCGGAGCTATTCATGGCCCTTCCAGTGGTGTCCTCAGCCTCAGTCCTCGCTCTCGTTATTTCGACGCCTTTTACCGGACAGCGGATCAGAATCCCGCGGAATTCTGCCATGTGGATTCTGCTTTTGGCCGGTGTGGTCAGCGTTCTAGCCCAGCTTTCCAGCATGTGGGCCATCAAGAACGGCAATCTTGCCGTAGTGATTCCGCTCCATAATGTCGCTCCGGTCTTCAGCATCACCCTGGCTGCCGTGTTCCTGCGCCAGCGGGAGAGAGTTACGAGTTCTGTTGTAGCTGGTGTGGCACTGGTAGTTGTTGGGGCAACTCTAGTAAATTTGTGACGCACCATGTAGGGGCCTTCAAGCGAGAAGGCTAGCGCAGGAATGAAATGGCCGACCAAGCTAACGATGACACACCCAAGGTAGCGGTCCTCGCTTCACTGAGGCACCGCGACTTCCGCTTTTTGTGGACAGGCGCGGTCATGAGCAGCATGTCCCGCTGGTCGATGCTGGTGGGCCAGGGTTGGTACATACATGCTGAGACAGGTTCGGCCACGCTCGTAGGGCTGGGTACGCTTGCGGCGTTCGTGCCCTTTCTCGCTGGCCCTCTTCTTGGCGGACCCATGGCGGACCGTTACGATCGCCGCAAGCTGGCGGCGGCAACATTCGCCACCAACTTTGTTCTGATCGCCTTGCTGGCAGTGCTGGCCGCTTTTGGACTGGCCGCAGTCTGGCTCGTGATAACCCTAGCCTTTCTTACGGGGTTGGCACGGTCGGTTGAGAATCCGTCGATCCAAGCGCTAGCTCCCACCCTTGTCCCCAAGAGCGACCTACTGAACGCCATCGTGCTCATGGGCATGGCGAGACACGGCGCCCGGCTTGGCGGGCCAGCCCTAGCTGCTGTCATGCTACCTACCGTAGGCCCAAGCGGCGCGTTCGCCGCCGCGGCAGTGGCCTCTGGCCTAGCCGCCCTTTCGATGCTTGGCGTCCGAACTACATCCCGCGGCAACGCTGAAGCCTCCCGACATGTAATTAAGAACTTCGTGGAGGCTTTGCGATTCCTGTATGCCCGCCCTGCCCTTGCCCTCACCATGGGGCTCATAGCGGCTCACTGCAGCCTCACCATGTCCTACGAGGCCGTGCTCCCCGTGTTTGCCGCTGACAACCTGGGCGGAGGCAGCACAACCTACAGCACCCTTTTTATGGGCGTAGGCATTGGAGCCGTTGGAGCATCTCTGCTCATCGCCAACCTCCGCCACGACCGAACCAAGGGCAAATGGCTATTCATTACCGGCATAGCAAGCGGACTTGCGCCCATCGGCCTTGGACTGACACCGCTCTATAGCCTTGCCCTGCCGCTGGCCATCATGGTTGGCGCATCGCAAACGGCCTTCATGTCTCTTACCAACGCTTTTATCATGGGCTCGGTGCCCGACAGCGTACGGGGCCGGATGTCCAGCTTGTCCCTGATGCATGCAGGAGGAATGATGGGCTTTGCCAATCTCCTCAACGGCCAGATCGCCGACCACTACGGAGCGACCCTGGTATTCGTTATCACAGGCATTGTCTACCTAGCAGTGCTTGCTTTCATGCTGCAGCTCGGAGGGGCCCTCCGAGCTGTCTTCACGACCGGCACAATGTCCTTGGAGCCCAGGGGAAGCAGTTCCAACCTCACGCCCAAGTAGTTGGTAAGTATTTACGGCGACCACGCCGATCTGTAGATACCGTTTGACCCCTTCTTGCGGGCTTACTACAATCGTTCGGCATCGAATCCTCGGAGGTGAGCATGGGTGGACAACGGCTTGGCATTGAAGTTCCCGGCGCAAGAGCAGAGGAAGTCCTTTCGAGGATTCGGCACGCCGAAGAGTTGGGCATCCATTCAGCTTGGCTCACCACCGGCGGCACGGCCGTCGGCGGCGGCGGTGTCCGCCGAGACTCCTTGGCATTGCTGGCGGCGGCGGCGGCCCAAACCGATCGTATCGCCCTGGGAACGGCCATCTTGGTTACATGGCCCCGGCACCCCATTGCAGTCGTTGAATACGTGCAGATCGTTGACCAGATTGCGCCTGGGCGTTTCCGTCTGGGTCTGGGAACAAGCGGCAAAGCCATCGTGGAGCAAGCCTACGGCACTCGATTCACGGCCCCCATGTCGCAGCTGCGGGAATACGTCAAAATCACCCGCACCATTTTGACCGAGGCCTCAGTAGACTTCAGAGGTGATTACTACTCCTCAACAGGCATCATTGCCGCTCCAGTTGACGTGCCCGTGATGATTTCAGCGGTCCAGCCAGGCGCGTTTGAAGTGGCAGGTGCAGAGACCGATGGCGCCATCAGTTGGATTTGCCCCATGACCTACCTCCGCGACCACGCGCTCCCCGCCATCCAAAAGGGCGCTGATTCGGTGGGCCGCCCTACCCCGCCATTGATCGCCCACGCCATTATTTGCGTGCATGACGACGAAGAAGAGGCGAAGGAGGCGTTCCTGGAGCGGTTCACGATGTACATGGGCCGCCCAAACTACGCCCGCATGTTCACCACCGCCGGATACCCCGAGGTCAACGAGGGCGTGTGGAGCGATGGCATGATCAAGTCGGTCATGTATTCAGGCAACGAAGAACAGGTCGCCCAGAGTTTGGCCGAGCTATTCGCCATTGGGCCACAGGAAGTCTTCGTTACCCCGCTGGCCGCAGGTTCAGACCGCGCCGCCTCATTCGACAGGGCACTGCGACTGGTTGGCAGCGTTGCCAAGTCGCTGAACTAGCAAGACTCAGACACTGAGGAGAATCCCACCATGACCGTCCTATTGATTGGCAGCGGAGTTGTTGGATCGCAAATTGCCAACATCCTTGTGGAGCAGGGCACGCCTCCGGTGATCCTGGACTACTCTCCGCAACCGGAAGCCTTGGCAGATAACGTGGACGCGTCGAAGGTCACGGTTGTACGGGGCGACATCATGAACCCCTTCGACCTGACCCGCGCCATGCAGAACCACGAGATCACCAGTATCATCCACACCGCCGCCTACCCGATGTTGACTGTAGGCGCTCAGGCCAACCCCTACGCCGCCGTCCAGATTAATGTGGTGGGAACGCTGAACGTTTTGGAGGCGGCCCGCACCTTCGGTATCGAGAGGGTTGTTATTGTCAGCTCCGGAGTGCTCACCGGGCAGATGGCTGGCGGCGGCGACGATGGCGATGCGGCGAAGGAAGAGGCCTTCCCACGGCCCACCACCTTCTACGCAGCCACGAAGCAGGCGGCTGAAAGCCTCGGCGTTAACTACGCGAAGTGGTGCAACATTGATCTGCGAGCGGTGCGCTATGCCGCCATCGCCGGGCCTTGGCGGGGAGCGGGCGGCGGTGAGCCCAGCAACACGTTCCGCAGTCTAGTCCAACAGGCGGTGGACACCGGCGCGGTGAACGTGCCAGCACGAAGCCTGGAGTGGGTCTACTCCAAGGACGCAGCCATGGGAACGGTTCTAGCCCTCCAAAGCGAAAACCTTACCGACCGTATCTTCAACATCGGGAGCGGGGTCATGTCGGACGGTGAGGACATGGCAACGGCCTTCACGACGGCCATGCCTGACGTTGCCGTCCGCGTCCAAGAGACCACCTTGCCCCCGGAACTCCAGCCACGAACCCAGGCACTGGACCTAAGCCGGTCGCGCGCCCAACTTGGCTACGACCCTCAGTATGACTTGGCGGGCGCCGTCGCTGACTTCGCGGGTTGGTACCGGAAGCAAAAGAAGTGAACCGTTCCTGAGTCAACGTCAGAATCTTGATGACACTCGCTTGGTGCGGGGATATACTGCATGAAGACCACCCACTACTTCCAAGCTATCGTTCAGCAGCAACACCCCGAAGCTAGGCGGACGGATTGGGTCGAAACCGTGATCGCTTCCCCCTCGGCCCAGGAAAAGCAGCAGG
>Ga0114996_10006628_pt1 | contig 13273 bp, 19 predicted proteins | sample ArcticOcean_MG_C_4_FD_87039 | JGI IMG/M metagenome (GOLD analysis project Ga0114996, IMG submission 87039) | Marine microbial communities from western Arctic Ocean - ArcticOcean_MG_CB4_134 | ecosystem: Environmental > Aquatic > Marine > Oceanic | place: Arctic Ocean: Canada Basin | collected... | reverse complement strand
TATAAACTGCTTAAGGAACATGCTGAAGGACTAATTGTGTCAACGGCATGTGTCGGTGGATTGGCATCCGGATTAATTTATCGCCAGTTTTCAAATTTACGTTTTGATGAATTGACACCTGACTTAATGGATGATCCGGCCGTTAATTCAACAATTATGAATCGACTTGAAAATATGACGGATCGATTTGTTGACTGTGTTGGCGAAGATAATTTTTTTCTTGAGGTCCAGTTTAATGACCTTCCGGCACAACACTTGACTAATCACTGCTTGCTTAAGTTAAATGAAAAAACTGGTATTCCACTAATTGCCACCGCCGACTCACACTATCCTTCTCCTGATATGTGGCAGGCACGTGAGCTTTATAAAAAGCTAGGATGGATGGGCACAAAAATTGACGAGCAAGTACTTCCAAAGAAAGAAGATATTAAGTGTATACTTTATCCAAAAAATGCCACACAAATGTGGGAGGAATTTAAGAAAAATCACTCTCAGTATGAGTTTTATCATGGCAAGGAAGAACAAATTCGTGATGCCATTGAGCGAACCCATGACATTACATGGCAAAAGTGTGAAGATGTTTGGATTGAACCCACAGGAAAGTTACCAAATTTTTCCAATAGTGAGAGCACTGCATTTCAACAGCTTTTAAACCTAGTAAAAAAGGGTTTAGCTGAAAATGACTTTGTTGATAAACCTGAATATGTTGAGAGAGCCTTTAGTGAACTTAGCGATATTAAGCATTTAGGTTTTGAGAATTATTTTCTAACTTTGCATAGGGTTTTTGAGGAGGCCTGTTATTTACCAAATAAGGTTGGAACACTTCCTGGTGCTGGTCGCGGTTCAGGCGCCGGTTCATTGGTGAATTACCTGTTAAAAATTACGCATGTTGATCCGTTAAAGTATGATTTACTGTGGGAGAGGTTCTTGGGTCGGCACAGGTCAGGATGGCCTGACATTGATACAGACGTTGGTGATAGAGATGTCTTGATTAATTCTGCTAGGAAGATTTTTGGTGAGGATGCAGTTGTTCCTGTTTCTAACTTTAATACTCTAAAACTTAAATCCCTTATTAAGGATGTGTCTAAATTTTATGGAATTGATTTCGGTGAGGTAAATGCTGTTACCGGCCCCCTAGAGGCTGATGTAATGAATAAGGCTCGCGATCCAAATATGGAAAAATCCATGTTTATCCTTCGCCATGAGGACTGTATTAAGTACTCACCCAAATATAAGGCTTTCATGGAAAAGTATCCTTATGTTGAGGAGAAGGTTATAAGTCTTTTTATGCAAAATCGATCCATTGGTCGGCATGCCGGCGGTGTATTAATTTGTCCTGAACTGGAAAAACATATGCCAGTCATATCGGTGCGTGGCGAGCTGCAGACACCGTGGTCTGAGGGCGTTAATATTCGTAACTTGGAGGAGAATGGATTTCTAAAGTTTGATTTTCTAGGTTTGAAACAGATGAAAATGGTTGAGGATTGTATTCGATTAATCTTAACAAAGAAATTGTCCAGAAAACCATCATTTGCTGAGATTAGAAAATTTTATGATGAAAATTTAAACTGTCGATTCCATGAGCCTGATGACGCTCGCGTTTTTAAGTACGCATATCAGGACGGCCGATGGCCTGGAATTTTTCAATTTACATCTACCGGTGCCCGTCGATTCTGCATGAAAGCAAAACCAAAAAACATTACTGAATTGGCTGCCATTACTGCAATTTATCGCCCTGGTCCATTAAAAGCGCATGTTGATAAAAAATATGTGAAGGCGAGGAGTAATCCTGTCGAAATTCAATATTCTCATCCAGTCCTTGAGGATGTATTGGGGTCAACATATGGGTTTATTGTATTTCAGGAGCAGTTCATGCTTCTTGCTCAAAAATTAGCTGGATTTACCCCGGGTGAGTCCGATAAAATGCGCAAAACCCTTGTTAAAAAGGACCTAACCTCGTTAGGAAAGAAATCATCGGAGAGAGAGGATCTTCGACGGCATTTTGTGGCAGGTGCAATTAAAAATGCAAATATGGATCGTCGTGATGCTGAAGGACTTTTTGAGAAGATTGCTTTTTTCTCATTATACGGATTTAATAAGTCACATGCAGTAGCATATGCAATTGTTTCGTATTACGGCGCGTGGTTAATGACACATTATGAAAAGGAATGGTTAGCCACAGTCCTACAGTCAGAATTAAGTAACCCAAAGGGCCTTACCACAGCAATTGCCGAAATAAAGCAAAGCGGTCATAATTTTTCTGCCGTGGACATAAATTATTCAGGACCAACCTGGACTTTTTCCAATGAGATTAACGCATTTGTTCCTCCGTTGGGATCCATTAAGGGCGCCGGTGCGGCCGCTGTAGGTGAGATACTTCAGAATAGGCCTTACAATAGATTGGATGATCTATTTTTTGATGATGATGGTAAGTGGAAGCATTCAAAATTCAACAAGTCCTGCCTCACATCTCTGTGCAAAATTGAGGCGTTCGGTTCTCTATTTGAAATGCAGCAGGGGATTGTTAGGAACCACAACCAGCTCCTTCAAATTATGACTGATGATAAAAATTATGAGACCCTGAAAAAAGGCAGGTTTGGTATTACGCAGACTGCCTATAAGCGTGCCCTTAAGAAAGGTGAGAGCCTACACCCGGTGCTTGATCGACTTATCGATCAATATCAGGCTATTGATGACTGGCCTCGAAATGAAAAAATTCACAATCAATTTGAGATCATGTCAACTGTGGAGAACGATCTGCTCTTTCCACCTAATCTAATACAACGAATAAATGAGAAGGATGTTTCATCGGCATTACAGATTAATTCAGGTGCCCGTGGGATTGGATGGTTCTGCATAACCCAGGTGCTTAAGAAGAAGAGTAAGAATAATAAGACTTTTTATCGATTGAAAATTGTTGACAATAACAGTAATTTTACTTGGCTTCGAGTTTGGGGTGAAATGTACATTGAACCGGTTCCATACACACTTTGGTTGGCAGACATTAAGAATGATGCCGATTGGGGTATGTCAACAGGTTCATCAAAGATAAAATTATTGAATTTTTAGGAAGGTAATATTAAATGAAAAAGGTTCTTATCACAGGTGGGTGCGGATTTTTAGGAAGTCACCTAGCTGAAAAACTAGTTTCCACCGATGTTAATGTTGAAATTGTTGATAATCTAAGTACGGGTAATTTAAACAATTTGTCAAATTTGAATGTTCGAGTAATCCCACCCGGGTTTACTCATGAATTTTTTAAGCAAGACAGACGATTTTTAAATGATCAAGTTATTGTTATGCAGGATGACTTTGCCTCTAATGACATTGTTCAACGAGTTTCTAGCGGTGTGTATGATGCAGTATTTCATTTTGGTGGATTGGCAGGTCATGCCTTGTCAAATACACATCCATTTTTAACAACCGAGACCAATGTTTTAAAGACGACAAAATTATTGCAAGCCACCGCCCAAGGATCCGCCCGTTTTATTTTTGCGTCTTCCTGTGCAGTATATGATAATATCAATATACCTTCTCGAGAGGATGACAATCTTAAACCAACTTCTCCATACGCTGCTCAGTGCATTTTTATAGAAAATTTAATTGAAATTATTGGTTCAAGGTGCCAGCTTGATTCATTGGTATTGAGATTTTTTAACGTGTTTGGGCCCAGGCAGGGTACAAATCCTCCATATTCAGGATTTATTTCTGCTATCTGTGATTCAATTAAAAATGATCGCCCGTTGAGAATTGACGGTGATGGAACGCAGGTAAGGGATTACATGTATGTTAATGATGCCATTAATTTGACATTAAAAATTTGTCGATTAAAAAATAATAATCCGGCTTGTAATATGACATTTAATATTGGTACCGGCATTGGTACTTCAAATGAACTCATAATTGATACTGTGATGGACATCTTGAATAGAAAGAACTTAAACGTAATGAGAACATCCGGTGAATCACCCGGCGTTGGGTATTCGATTTCTGACAATACATGCTTGCTGGACTTTACAAAATTTAAGTCGTTTACAGGCATTCCCAATGGTTTAAGAAAAACTTTAAAATCGTGGAATATTTTAGATAATGAGGGGGTGACGAATGGATAAGACGACCGCGGTATTTAAGTCAATTAAAAAAAATACCCCCTGGGGACATGAAATTTCCTGGTTAGCGATTCACAGCATCCATGGTAAGATATTAAAAATTTTAAAAGGACAAAAGACAAGTCTAAAATATCACACCTCCAAGAATGAGGTATTATATGTTATGTCGGGTAGGATTATGGTCACCCACGCGGATGAGGCAATTCACCATTACACAAATGTTTATGCCGAACAGGATATTCTAACGCCAGGCGACGCGCTCAGTGTCCCAGCAATGTGCATTTATAGGGTAGAGGCATTAGAGGATTCTGAGATTATAGAAATTGGTAATCATAGCAATTCACCTGTGGTGAGAATTGAGGATGAGTACGGTCGACCAGTCAAAAATTTTCATCGTAAAATTGAAGTGAGAAAAGATGGAAAATCCTGAATTTATTATTTTTACAGGCCCGATGTTTGGATCAAAAACTACCCGGCTTTTAGCGACCGTTGAGCGTTATAATTATCAAAATAAGCTGGTAATTGCGTTCAAACCTGATATGGATGACCGATATAGTCATGATTCTATTAGAACTCATTCTGGTGGTCAGTTAAAGGCAAAAATTATTAAAAGTGGCGATGATGTTATTGATATATCAAATGAATATCAACCTGATATTGTTGCCGTCGATGAAGCATTTATGATTCCAGGCATTTCAAATGCCTTAATTAAACTTTTCAAGGATGGAAAGACAATTGTTGTTTCCTCCCTTCAGCTTTCCGCTAGCGGGAATGTTTTTAAGGAAATTCGTGATATAATGCCATGGGCCACTAAAATTGAGATTTGTCCTGCTGTATGTCCTATTACAGGAAGGGATGCTTTTTACACATATAAAAAAATAAATGATGATCAGGAGATTGCCGTTGGTGGAGCCGAGATGTATGAACCGCGGTGTTGGGAATATACAAAATTTATTCAGAAATGTGAGGTAATATGAGACCTGAACGTCCTACAGACATTAATGTTGTTATTTATCATGCCGACTGTCCGGATGGTTTTGGTGCTGCGTTCGCCGCCTGGACGGTGCTAGGGGATGATGCAGCATATTTACCGGTCAGGTATGGTGAGTCACCCCCGGAAATTGGATACACTAATTCAGTTGCAATTCTTGATTTTTCATATCCAAGGGATATACTTGAAAAAATGATCCTCTCCGCGAAGCAGCTTATTTTAATTGATCACCATGCCTCCGCCCGTGATAGGTTAGCAGACATTAATGAAACGCATTTTGATACAACAAAATCAGGCGCAATGCTAGCCTGGGAATATTTTCATCCTGGTGAAAAACCGCCTATATTATTTGAATATATTCAAGACAAAGATTTGTGGCAATGGAATTTACCCAATAGTAGGGAATTTTCTGCCGGCCTTGAGACAATTAGGAAAAATTTTATTGAGTATCAAAATTTGTGTCGGCCAAAACGAATTCAGGAAATTATTGAGGTGGGTAAACAAATTCAACAGCACATAAATTTAAAGGTTAATCGTGATTTGAGAAGATGCCTGAGGTATAAATTTATGGGGCATTCAATAGGTGTGCTTAACACTCCATTTTATCATTCTGATGTCGGCGCCGCGTTAGCTAAGACCTGTGATATTGGTGTAGTGTGGCACTATGATTATAGTTTAAATTGTACCAAGTTTAGCCTGCGATCTGCCGAGCCGGATAAGAATGTGGCAGAGATTGCGCATCTGTTCGGAGGAGGGGGACATCCCATGGCAGCAGGTTTTTCTGTGCCAGGACCTGTAACTGACATTAGGAACGTGCTTAAAGAAGATGACCAATGATGAAAATTTGAATAGGTCTAGACCGACATGGGATCAAACATGGATTCAGGTCGCACATAAAATTTCTGAGCGTTCGCTTGATCCGAGACGTAAGGTTGGTACTGTAATTATCAGTGCTGACAATACGCAGGTTCTTGCGTTGGGATATAATGGTGATCATCGAGGGGGTCCCAACGAGGTCGAGTCAATTCTTCCGGGGGAGTCTGGGTTCATACATGCTGAAATTAATGCCTTAATTAAGTTGGATTTTAATAATCCAAAACATAAAGTGATGTATATTACAACATCACCATGTGTGCAGTGCGCGAAGGCAATTATTAATGCTCAGATTGATGAGGTTGTGTACGATCAAGAGTACAGAGACCTCACGGGTGTCAAACTTTTACAAAAGTCTGGCATTCAGGTCCGCAAGATTGCTTCGGAGTGAAATAAGTATTAATACGACTATATTTCACTAGTTGGAGATGTAATGACTATAAGCGAATTCAAACATATAATTGGTACCTGGGCAGATACGTTAACTGAGAATCACGATCGTGACGTCACCGCGGATGATGTTGATAAATTTATTGATGCGGTGAGACTAATGGTTTTAGAAAATGATCAATCACTGTTATTAAATGAGTCACCTGGGCTTTTACGTGAGATTCCAAATGATCGGCCGCAAAACGTTGATGAATTTGGAGATCCAGCATATTCCGTTGATGATCTAATCAAGGATCGCTGGACCAAAATGGCAGGGCTTCTGACTTAATATGAAAATAATTTCCGAGAGAAGGCTCATAAAAATGATGCATGAACAGTATCATAAAAAACTTATAAGCGTCCTTAATGAGGTTGAAGTCGTTGATAAACGTGGTAATGTGATTATTCATCAAGGTTTAAAAGTTAGACATAAGGATTCACAGTTTGAATATACGGTGGACGATGTTATTGAGGATCCGAAAGGTGATCAGTTACAAATAGTTCTTCGATTGCCTGATGAGCCCCGTTTTGACCCGCCATCGGAATCTGAAGATATGCTTGTTGGTGGAAAGAAACAAAAATTAAAAAAAGGCAATACCATTAACGAACAAGATCCGGAAGCTCTAAATTTATCCATTCCCCCCGCACCGGAACCTGAGATTCCCCTTCCTAATGAGGATATTACCAGTGACACTCATTTTGATGCTGACGATAAAATATTGGTTGTGAATCAGGATGAGTTTGAACGTGAATATGAGGTAAAGTAATGAGTATAAGCGATGAAATAAGTGAAGACCAAATTAAAAGAATTATTCGTGATTCTTTGGGCCTTAAAAAGCTTGATGAAAAGAGTAAAGTCAAAAAGAAACTGACTGAGGCATACGTTACTCAGGCAAAGACTTATAATCTGTCAACCGAGCTTTTAAGCGATAAAAATAAGCGCGAGCATCAAAAATTGCTCAATGCGTACGTTGATACGTTAAATCTAGTAAGTTCAAAACTTGATGGTGTTGATCGTGAAGTAGCCAACCTCAATCATTCCGAATTCCGCGGTTTAAAAATTGATGAAGTTTATAATTTAAACGCTTCTTTTTTACATGCATTATTTTTTGAAAATATAAGTGACATGCAAAGTCAGGTTACCATGGATTCGATGGCTTTCCTTAGACTTGAGCGTGATTTTGGAACATTTGACGATTGGCAAAAAGATTTCATTGCGTGTGCCTTATCGGCCAGGAATGGCTGGGCGGTTACGGTTTACAATACTTTTTTGAACAGGTACATGAACGTGGTTGTTGATTTACATCATCAAAATATTCCATTTTCTTCGTATCCGGTCATAGTAATGGACTGTTGGGAACATTCGTATTATAAGGATTACGTAACCGATCGTAAGACGTATGTTTTTGGGATGATGAAGGAATTAAATTGGGAAGTAATTGATGAACGTTTTAAGCGCGCTGAAAAGATAGCAAAGGTGACACAATGAAGATCACGAGGTCTCATCTAAGAAAATTGATTCTGGAGCATTTTGAATCCATCCTTATAGAACAGGACGAGGAAGAGGCCGAAGAGCCGACTGGGGACGAGGAAGAGGCCACCGAGGACGAGGAAGAGGCTACCGAGGATGAGGAGGGGGATGAACCTGTCGATCCGGAAGAATTACCAGGACCGAATCCAGAACCTGAGGATGCTGAGCCCCTAGGTAAGACAATCGATGATGAGCTTGAGGCCATCATGATTGATTTTGAGGCCGATGCGATTAAAAGTGCTAAATTACAGCAAAGCCAGGATATTGAGTCAGATGAAGTGAATGAATTTTCTATGCCTAGGCTTGGAAAAATTTTATTTGAGCAGGATGATGAAGTAGAAGGGGCAGCAAGCGACGCTACGTTAGCAACAACCCAAGACGAAATGAATGTTGACGCTCCACCAATTGATTTGGAAAAGTTTGCATCCGAAATTGCCAGGCTTGTTAAGAATTATGATGCCTTGCTTGACATGAAGCGTATTATTGTTAATAAGGCCACCGCATTCATTGAGGACAAGTATTCTCAGGCGAAGGCAATTGAACTTGAGGATTTATTGGCTACACGCCATGATATCGCCACCGCGGATGAAGAAGTTGAAGATGAGCCTAGACCGGCCCCGATAGCCGTGGGCGCAATTTCAGGTGATGACTCCGGAGGCGGCATTTAATGTCTACTCCGCAACTTGAGACATTTGAGAGAAAGAGCGTTCACATTTCCTTACCTAAAATTGTTCATAGAAATTTTAGGATTTTCTGCATAGAAAATTCCTTATCAATGCAGGAAATATTTTGTGATTTGGCATCTCTAATTGTCGATGAGGATCCTGTTTTACTTAGGCAAATTGATCAGTTAATTGAGAGGAAGTCTAGGCCGACTACTGCTGTGCTACCGAAGAATGATATTGATAAAATATTTGAGGCAATTCAAAATGACAACACCCCATCAATCACAAACACCGATTAGCGGTGCCTTAAAAAATGAAAACATTTTAGTTAAAGGCCAGTATAATTCAATTGTGAAATCAGAAATGGCAGAAATTGGATCTTTAAAGACCAATGTAGCGTATTTAAATAAGAAAATTAACGATCTTGAGGGAAAGTTAAAAAAATCCCAAGATCTGATTGAACGATTATCAATTTCTCAGTTTAAATTAGATCGTGAAGTAGGCGAGATATTTCTTTCCTTACAGGCATTTGCTGAGACAAGGCATGCGGCAAAAAAGGAAGAATCTAGTTTAATTTTTCCCTTTCTTCCCGACGATGATGATCTACTAAATTAATCATATTTAGATAAATTGATATATGTAGTAGACAAGCATTGCCTAATTGGCAATCAATTCAACAAAAGGAGAGAATAATGGAAGTAATGAATAGTGTTACAGGATGGGTTAATAAGTTAATTGAGGCCGGATTAGGTCTTCTCGCATTAGCAGTTGTATTGCAGGTTCTTTTTGGATCCGCTGTCCCATTTTTTCCGGTTGACGTCGTTGGAAACATTGTCGTGCTAGTTGAGAAGCTCGGCTCACAAGGCCTCGTTGGTCTCGTTGCTGTATGGGTACTTTGGGGCCTTTTAAGCAATAATAAAACAGGCGGAGCCACATCATGAACAAGGGAATGCTAGATAAAATTTTGGAAAAAGCCGTGTCACGAAAGCTTTTAGTTTTCGCCACAGCAACGGGTTTGATGGCCTGGAATAATCTGGATTCAGAAACGTGGGGGCTTATTGCTATTGTCTACATTGGTGGTCAGGCGGTAGTGGATACTATGAAGGCCTATAGGCACGGAGCTTAATTCATGAGCTGGCCAGTACTTAAAAAGAATATTTTAATATTTTGGTCTTTTTTAAAGAAGTACTGGAAATGCTTATTTTTTATTGTAGTCACCTCAGCCCTCATGCTCATCCGCCGGCGCCCGAATTTTTTTGAAATGTTTGAGCGCATTCGTACCGATCATGAGGCTGAGGTTTCTGTGATAGAGAAAAATCATAAAAAAGTCATGGAAGCCCGGGGGACGGCTGACAGGCGTTATGATGAGACCATTAAGCAAATAGAGAAAAATCATGAGTCCGATATTGCCCTTTTAGATTCAAAAAAGAGAAGGGAAATTAAGATATTAATTGATAATCATGCGGATGATCCGCAGGAAATAGCTGAGAGACTTTCAAAAGTAACGGGTTTCTCAATTTATATTGAATAAAAATACCTTTTATCAATTATAATTACTAATTGAAACCAGGGATAATTTATGAAACCTATTTCTTTAGTAACAGTTATGTTTTTCTTAATGGTAATTTTACAGTCTTCAGTTGTATTTGCCAATACCGGTAATGATGATGTCCCAAAGATAGCGCCAATTACGAAAGGTGATCCGGCGCCATTTGATGGAACATTGCTTAATATTCCGGCATCTGCTAAGCTATTGACAGGTCTAGAAAATGACGGTGCTGAGTGTGATTTAAAGATTAATACCGCATTAGTGACGCAAGGCGCCACACATCAGCGTAAAATATCAATTATGCAGGCTGAATTAAATGCGTGTAATGATCGATATGATAAGATTATCATGATAAAAAATGATCAAATATCTTTTCTTGAAAAATCATTATTAAATCACACATCAAATCATTGGTACGAATCAAACGAATTTTGGCTATCAACAGGTGTTGTTGCTGGAATTCTCATTACAGTTGCTTCGGGATATGCCCTAGGGCAGGCCGCACGAAATAATGATATTTAATTTTGCGGTAATTTAGTTAAAATTTTTATATAATACGGATTAAAGATGACAATAACAACCAGAAAAAAGACACTTCAAGAGATGGTTAATACAATCTTATTTGAGCAAGGCGCATTTTCCTCTGTAATAAATGCTAAATATGGGATTTATGACAGGCCTATAAAATTAGGTGCTTCACCACATGATGCTGACAATGCGGAAGATCAGACCACTGTTCCGGAGGAAGTTCCTGTTGCACCTTCTGAGATGATGGCTCAGCAGCTTGCTAGTGATCGCCCGCCAATTGAAGATGATGAGTACATTCCTTCCGCACCAGAGGAGCTAGCTCGTGCAGCCAACGCGATCATGAAGATGATTCCTAATGATCAGGTTGAATTTGCTTATCAGCGATTGCACCATCTTCTTGACGATGCCACTAAACGCCAGAATTCTCCGGATACGACCAAAGCTGATACTCCGCAGGAGGAAGACGAGGAACTTCAAGATAACGAGAAGGTAATTGAATCATTTTTAAGACGTGCTATCCATCATTTAGTTGAGCAGGCTGAACAGGATTTAGAAGATCCTACCGCGCCTGGCGACGGCGCAAGTTTGGAAGCCATGGCCGCGGAATTTGGATATTCAGGCCCAAGTGGCATGCGACAGGATATTGAGAAGGTCCTCGCCCGGGTAGGTTTTCTGGGAAAGGAGGCAACTGATGTTGACCTGGATGAGATGCATGATTTCGCGGTTAAAAAGTTCATTGATGAATTAATTAACGGCGGGTATATTGATGATGACGATGCCAGTGAATTAAAGAAAAACCCAAGTCATGTAATGGACCTGGATTCTTATAGGTTTTTTCTTAATTCCACGATGGCAATTCCGGCATTTAACGAGTTAAAAAAGGGAGCAAAGAAGAGGGTTGAAGACCATATTGGTAAATTAAAATTACCCGATTTCATGGTACAGGCAATTACAAATCAGGCCACTGGTGCAACACCGACTAACGTTGCTAAACTTATATCAAAATTAACACGTCTCGGTCAAAAACAGGAAATGCTTGATACTGAAATTGAGGATTTTAGTAAGAAGATAATTGAAAATTTTGATGAGTTGAAGAATATTGGTAAAGCTGAGGGTGATATTTTTGAATTAATGAAATCAAAATGGAATTCCGCCCCAAAAGGAAAGCGCCAACGCCTGATCAGGCAAGCCCTACAGTATACCACCGAATCCATGGAGTAATTTGATGGGTAAAAAAATCTTAATGGAGTTGATGGAATCATATTTTAATCATGATTATGATCGTGTGCCTAATTTTGTGGGCATGCCAATGTCAAAACCAAACTGCCCAATTGTGCCAAAAAAGGATATGTGGGAGAAGGTTTCCGATCCAAATCGATTGATGAGGAAATTTAATTTTGAATCTTTTAATGAGATGGCTAGTTTTTTAGATGAAGTGTTAAAATATCAGGAAGACGTTAGCCATCACGGTAAGATTTCAATTGACCATAGGGATGTTACTGTAGAGGTATATACCCATGACGTAAATGATATTACTGAATTAGATTTGGAATACGCGACTGCTTTGGATCAAATTAGGCAGGATGTTGAATATTTTAGATATTCGCATGAGGATGATGTAAGTGTCGACTGAGGTTACAGGTACAAATACAGAGGTCAACAGGGTATTACAAAATCCATCTCATGTAATCATGAGTGACTCATTAAATAATATCCTGTCTGAGGAATCGATTAATGGGCTTCAAGAGGATATCAATTTTCCAACAAATTTTTCTTCTGAATTAGTATTTGATCAAAATTTTCGTATGCACGTGGCATGTAGTCAATTTTCAAAAAATAATAATGCTATTAGCTTAACGGTATTTGTACCTAGCAATCAGTTAACCAATTTTTTTAATTCAAAGTTTATAAATGTAGTTAAGATATATGAAAATGATAATTGTGTTTTTGTCCATGAGATAAAAGATTTCATCACATTTAATTTTTGTGCTAATTTTAGTGATGATAATCATCATTGCGAAATTGAACTATCATTTTAGTCATATTAGCCGTCAGATAGCATAATTACCTATAGGAGAAGTCGCTATGGAAAAGTTTAAAAAGTTTATTTTTGAGAAATTTATGAATGATATCGTTCGTCGTGAGGAAATGCACAAAACTAACATTAATCCCAATCCGGATGATATTGATGGAAAGACACCCCAGCAACGCTACAATGAGCTTTATCGTGAGCGATGGCAAAATAGAATAAAGTGGCAACCTCCAAAGGCCAAAAAATAGGATTTTAGAAATGTTTTCTTTTGACCAGATAGACATTGATGCCCTCGTAAGGGAGGCAGTGACTTCCAGTATTGATGATATTTTTGGCCCCCTTTTGGAGGATGAGAAAAAACTGCAGCATACTGTCAGTAAAAAATCAGAGGAATTTCGTGCCACGGAAGGCGAAACTGATGAGGAAATTGATGAGGAGGAAGAAGCTCCTACTGGCGATGATAGTGAGAAAAAGCCTGATACTGGAACTCATGCCCGGGCAAAAAATCGTCCGACTGTAGATTCCCTTAAGCCTGAAGAAATTGAAAAGATTACCCTTGAAAAAAT
>Ga0114996_10006627_pt1 | contig 13274 bp, 12 predicted proteins | sample ArcticOcean_MG_C_4_FD_87039 | JGI IMG/M metagenome (GOLD analysis project Ga0114996, IMG submission 87039) | Marine microbial communities from western Arctic Ocean - ArcticOcean_MG_CB4_134 | ecosystem: Environmental > Aquatic > Marine > Oceanic | place: Arctic Ocean: Canada Basin | collected... | reverse complement strand
TTGTAATTTTATTAAAGTAACCAAAATTTTTTTGTATATCTTAAATTTATTACTTCTTTTTATTTTTAAAATATCAAATAATGTTTTTTTTCCAAAATCTTCAATTTCAATGAAGTTTTGATTAAAATTTTCCGATAGAAGCCTTGGTGCTGAAACATTTTTTTTTAAGAGTAACCGATTGATTGAATCGTAATTCAATAAATTTTTTATTTTTTCTTTTTCCGCATAAACAATAATTGAGCTTTTTTTTTTAATCTTTTTTCTATAAAATTTTCTAAATGAAGCATCGCCTTTAATAGGAATTACTTTATTATAATCAAAATTCATAATTTTTAAGTCTTCCTGTAGTTTTTATACTTAAAAATCTTTTGCTCATATCGTCCGTGTATTTAAAAAACAGATCAATTCTATTTAGTGGCTTTTCTTTTATTAATTCTGGCCATTCAATTAAAGTAATACATTGTTCTGTATTTTCAAACAAACCTATATTTTGAATATCTTTCATATTCTTTAAACGATAAAGATCGTAATGCTTTATGGTAAAATCTTTTATATCGTATTCAAAAACAATATTGAAAGTAGGACTTAAAACTTCACTTTTTTTTATTTTATTTTCTAGTTCGTAATTGTTAATTAGCATTCTTGCAAATGTAGTTTTACCAACGCCAATTTCTCCATACAAAAAAATACTGTCTCCTGGTGATGTTATTTTTTTGATATTATTAGCTATTTTTTCTAAATCACTAAGAGATGAAATTTTCATCTTACTGCCAGTCTAGTAACGATAAGTATCTGGCTTATAAGGTCCTTCGGGTGTTACGCTAATGTAGTCTGCTTGATCTTTTGATAATTTTGTTAATTTTGCACCAACTTTATCTAAATGTAATCTTGCTACTTTTTCATCAAGAAGTTTTGGTAAAACATAAACTTTTTTTTCATATTTATCAGAATTATTCCATAACTCTATTTGAGCCGCCACTTGATTTGTAAATGAAGCGCTCATGACAAAACTCGGATGACCGGTAGCACAACCTAAATTCACTAATCTTCCCTCCGCCAAAAGAATAATTCTTTTTTTATCTGGAAACTCTATTTCGTGTACCTGGGGTTTTACTTCTAGCCACTTATAATTTTTTAATGCATCTACTTGAATTTCGTTATCAAAGTGTCCTATATTACAAAGTATTGCTCTATCTTTCATCTTTCTCATATGATCCGCAGTAACAATGTCCTTGTTTCCAGTTGCTGTAACAACGATGTCGGCTTCTTTAATCATTTCATCCATTAATACAACTTCATATCCTTCCATTGCCGCCTGTAGCGCACATATTGGGTCCGTTTCTGTAACCATTACCCTCGCTCCATTTTGTCTTAGGGAAGCGGCACTTCCTTTACCAACGTCACCAAATCCAGCAACAATTGCAACTTTTCCTGACACCATAACATCAGTTGCTCTTTTAATTCCATCAACTAAACTTTCTCTACATCCATATAGATTATCAAATTTTGATTTTGTTACAGAATCATTAACGTTAATAGCTGGAATTAATAATGTTTTTTGTGACTCCATTTTTTTTAATGCTTTTACTCCAGTAGTTGTTTCCTCAGAAACACCTTTGATAGATTTTAGCTTCTCTTTATAATCTTTGTGCATCAAAGCAGTTAAATCCCCACCGTCATCCAAAAGCATATTTGCTTTCCAGTCTTTTTTACCTTCAATAGTTTGCTTTACACACCACCAATATTCTTCTTCTGTTTCACCTTTCCATGCAAATACTGGAATTCCAGATTTAGCAATAGCAGCAGCTGCATGATCTTGAGTAGAAAAAATATTACATGATGACCATCTAACTTCCGCTCCTAAATTTATAAGTGTTTCTATTAACACGGCTGTTTGAATTGTCATATGAAGACATCCAAGAATTTTTGCTCCTTTAAGTGGAGGCTTCCCTTTATATTCTTTTCTCAATGCCATTAACCCTGGCATTTCAGTTTCAGCTAACGAGATTTCTTTTCTTCCAAAATCTGCTAGAGATATATCTTTTACTTTAAAATCTTTCATCGCAAATGTTTTTAACAACTATAATTTAAATAATCAACTAAGATTAAAGTTTTGGAAATATAACCTCAACTCGAGCACCATTTTGATTTATATTATTTGACGCATTTATAATTCCACCATGTAATTCAACTAAGTTTTTAACTATATTTAAACCTAGTCCAGAATGCTCACCAAATTTATCTGGTCTATTACTATAAAATCTTTCAAATATTTTGGTTAATTTTTGCTCTTTAAATCCTTTGCCTTGATCAATAACACTCAAAATAACTCTGTCATTTTGATCTTTTGTAATTTCAACTAAAATTATTTTATTATTTTCACTAAATGAAATTGAGTTATCTAAAAGATTAGCAAGTATCTGTTCAATCCTATTTTCAATACCTAATATTTTAAATTCTTTAATTGAACTATTAATCTTTAGCTGAATTTTAATACCTCTTTTAGTAATATAAATATTATTAAAATCATCAACAACTGATTGAGCTATGAATTTTAGATCTATTTTGTTCATTTGCTCTTTACTTAATGCAACCTCATCTTTTAACATTTGAGAATAATCTGTAATTAGCCTTTCAATACGTTCTACATCATGAGTTAAAATTTTGACTAATTTTTTTCTCTGGTTTTTATCTTCAGTATCACTAATAATTTCAGATGCACTTTTTAATGATGCTAATGGATTTCTTATTTCATGTACTAAATCACTTGAGAAATTTTCTGCAATATTAATTCTTTTATGCAAATCATTAGTCATATCATCAAGAGATTGTGATAGCATTCCCAGTTCATCATTTCGTTTTTTTAAATTTTGAATATTTGATTTTTTTTTGCTTTTTTCTTTAATAATTTTTGTATATTCAACTAAGTTTTTAATTGGTTTTAAAAAATACCTATTAAGAACAAACGAAAAAATAAATATTACAATAGCAACAACAAAGGCTGTTCTGATTATGAAATTTTTTCTTTCATTTATTGCAGTTCTTATTTCATTGGCATTTTCTGATATTACAAGATATCCAATGCTTTCACCTTTAACAGTCACACTTTTAATAGTTGTTAGCAAAAATTGATTATAGGTTTCTTCTATATAAGTATAAGGCTTTCCAAAATCGTTCGACGCCACATAATTAATTAAAATATCGGTTAAAGAAATTTTCTGGTTTTTTTTGTTAATTTTTTTTTTTCTTGAAGTTTTGGTCTTAGTATAAACAATATCCTCTTCGATAATATCAAGCCTCTTAGAAAAGGATCTGGGATCTAAATCTAATGTGTCAGTATCCCCTATTAAATTAAATCTATTATCAAATAATATTACTCTATCTAAATTCTGAAATAAAAATCTTGTTGAAAATAAAAATCGTCGAATATCATTCTCATTAAATTCTACATTTAATCTTCGTATATGATCTATGGTATTTTCAATGATTTGAATATGATTTGCGGTTTTTTTTTTAATTAAATTTGGCTGAACTGTTTTAAGATAAATAATTGTAAACGTTCCAAGAACAACAAAAATAATTAAATTTATAAATAAAAACTTTTTAAGTATTGATAGATTTTTTAAAAAAAAATTGGACATTAACTAACGTTCCATCTATACCCGCTTCCATATCTAGTTTCTATGGCAGAAAAATTTATATCAATTTTTTTAAATTTTTTTCTAATTCTTTTAACATGACTATCTATTGTTCTATCTTCAATATCAGTATCTTCTCTATATGCTATATCCATTAATTGAGATCTCTCTTTAATAATACCGGGTCTTTTTGCTAATTCTTTAACTATTAAAAACTCGGTAGTAGTCAATTTATCTGGTAATTGCTTTCCATCCCATTCGCATTCTAATTGGGATGGATCCAACTTCAATTTTCCATGAGCAATTATATTTTTTGTATCTTCAATATTATTGGTATATTTTTTTCTTAGTTGAACTTTAATTCTTTCAATTAGAACTTTGATTGAAAAACCTCCAGATTTCTTTACAAAATCATCTGCTCCTAATTTTAAACCTAATAACTCATCAATTTCATCGTCTTTGGATGTCAAAAAAATAACTGGCAAAGAAGTTTTTTTTCTTAATTTTTTAAGTAGTTCTTCTCCATCCATTTTTGGCATTTTAATATCTATCACAGCTAAATCAGGTGGAGTTCTTGATAAACCTATTAGAGCACTCTCTCCATCTAAGTAAGTTTGTACTTTAAAACCTTCTTTTTCAAGAGCTATGCTTATGCTCGTGAGTATATTTCTATCATCATCTATTAGTGCAATTGTTTCTTTCATTTTTTTTAATTGAGTTAAAAATACTAAATTGTTCTTAATTGAGCAAGTGTTACAAATTAATGAAGTATTCCCCAATTATCTCCTGAGTTTATATCAACTGTGAGCGGTATTGAAAAAGCGTGCAAATCGCTCTTGACTACACTAATCATTTCTTCTTTAACCGCATTACAAATTTCTTTTATCTCAGTGTTTGGCACTTCAAAAATCAATTCATCATGAATTTGTAATAAAATTTTTGATTTTACATCCTTTAAACTTTTAAATCTTTTAACTAATCTTATCATTGCAAGTCTCATAATTTCAGATGCCGAGCCTTGTATGGGTGCATTAATAGCAGCTCTCTCTTGAAAATTTCTCACATTATAATTTTTATCATTAATTCCATTAATATGAGTTCTTCTTCCAAAAATATTATTGACATATCCACTTTTTCTACAAAATTTAATTGTTGAGTTCATATATTCTTTAATTTCAGGAAATTTGAGAAAATATGCAGTTAAAAACTCTTCAGCTTCATTAATTGAAACCATAATTTGTTTAGCTAGACCATATTGTGAAATCCCATAAATAATACCAAAATTTATAGCTTTTGCTTTCCTTCTAATGTTTTGATCAACTTTTTTTATATCAAGATTAAAAACTTGGCTAGCGGTTAAAGTATGAATATCTTCATTATTTTTAAAAGCTTTTTTTAGTTCCTTTACATCTGCAAGGTCGGCAAGAATTCTCATCTCAATTTGATTATAATCAGCTGAAACTAAAGTATGCCCTCTTTCTGCAATAAATGCTTTTCTTATATCTTTGCCATCTTCCGATTTAATTGGAATATTTTGTAAGTTTGGATCACTAGAAGCTAGTCTTCCAGTTGTAGTTGCGGCAAGTAAAAATGATGTATGAACTCGATTTGTATTTGGATTTATATGTTCAGGTAAAGAATCAGAATATGTGTTCTTTAATTTAGAAACTTGTCTCCAATCTAAAATTAATTTAGGAAGATCATGTCCTTTAAATGCCAAATCCTCTAAAACACTAGCGCTTGTTGCAAAACTTCCTTTTTTTGTTTTTTTTAAAGAAGCAATTTTAAGTTCGTTATACATGATTTCGCCAAGTTGTTTTGTCGAAGCTATATTAAATTCTTTTTTTGATATTTTAAAAATTTTTTTTTCTAAATTGCTTATTTTTTTTTCAAATTTTTTAGACAAGTCTTTCAAAAATTTATTATCAATCTTAACTCCATGAATTTCCATAAAAGCTAATATTTTAATTAAAGGTTTTTCAAAAATTTCATAAATATTTGTGAGCTTTTCATTATTGAGATTCTTGGTAAAAATCTTATAAAGTCGATATGTAATATCGGCATCTTCCGCTGCATACTCCATTGCCTGATTAATTTCTACTTCACTAAAATTAATTTGTTTCTTTCCTGAGCCAACTAAATCTTTAAAAGAAATTGTTTTATGACTTAAATGAATTTCAGATAATATATCCATATTATGTCTATTTTTTCCAGCATCTAACACATAAGACATTAACATTGTGTCCTCCATTGAATTCATTTCAATACCTTGTTTGTATAAAACAATAAAATCAAATTTTATATTTTGACCTATTTTTTTTACACTTTTATCTTCAAGAAGAGGTTTTAATTTTTTTATAACATTTATTTTTTTTAAACAATCTCCTGATTTATGTCCAATAGGAATATAACAGGCCTTTCCAATTTTCGTACTTAATGAAATTCCAATTAGATCTGCTTGATGTGCATCAAGTGAGCTAGTTTCTGTATCTATTGCTAGTTCTCCTGACTCCTCAGCTTCCCTTATCCACTCATCAATTTCTTTTTCATTTTTAATTAAAAAATAATTTTTTTTATTAATATTTTTTTGTTTTTCATTAAAATTTTCATTTTTTTTATTACCAGTTAAATCTGGTTGTCCATAATTTGAAATTGTTAAGCTTAATAGTCTATTAAATTCCATCTCTCTTAAATAATTATAAAGCTTATCTTTATCGATTTCTTTTAATATAAATTCATTAAGTTTTTCTTTTACAGGTACGTCCTTTTTTAAAGTTACTAATTTTTTACTAATAATTGCTTTATTCTTGTTTTTAATAATTGTTTCTCTTCTTTTGTTTTGTTTAATTTCGTGTGCTTTTTTTAAAAGTTCTTCTAGTGTTCCATATTGATTAATCAACTCAGCAGCAGTTTTAATGCCTATTCCAGGTACCCCAGGTACATTATCACTACTATCGCCAGCTAAAGCTTGAACATCAATAACTTTTTTTGGTTCTACCCCAAACTTATTATTTATATCTTCTGGTGTAATAAACTTGTTTTTCATTGGGTCATAAATTCGAACATCTTTTTTGTAAAGTTGCATGAAATCTTTGTCAGAGGAAACAATTGTTACCTTTCCTCCTTTTATTAAAGCTTGTTCTGTGTAAGTAGCTATTAAGTCATCGGCTTCGTAATTTATTAATTCAACTGAAGGTAAATTGAATGCTATTACTGATTTTCTAATATATTCAAATTGTGGAATTAGGTCATCTGGAGCATCAGATCTATTAGCTTTATAATCCGGATAAATATCATTTCTAAAATTTTTTCTTGCTGAATCAAATATCACTGCGAAATGCGTAGGCTTTAGATTATTATCAGCTGATTTTGAATCTTGTAATAATTTATTTAACATATTGCAAAAACCACTTACAGCTCCAGTCGGTAGGCCGTCGCTTTTTCTAGTTAAAGGTGGCAAAGCATAGTAGGCTCTAAAAATATATCCTGAACCATCAATTAAATAAAAATGGTCTTTTTTTTTCATTGAACTCATAAAATAATATTATCTTAAATCTTTTGAATGTTATAAATATATAATCTCTTATGAACAAAAAAAATGTACTTTCTGTAAAAAATTTGCATAAAGTTTATAAAAATAAATCAGTAAACTCAATTCATGCAATCAATAATTTAAACTTAGACGTGCAGGAAGGTGAGATTTTTGGATTACTAGGTCCAAATGGCGCTGGTAAAACAACGTTTATAAACATATTATCAGGAGTAGTTATTAAAACCTCTGGTGAAGTAAATGTGTGGGGTTTTAATCTTGATAAAAATCCTAGACAAGTTCGTGCTTCAATTGGTATTGTACCTCAAGAGGTTAACCTTGACCCTTTTTTTAGCCCTAGGAAATTACTGGAATTACAAGCTGGACTTTATGGAGTTAAAAAAAAAGATAGAATTACAGATACAATACTTAAACTAGTCTCTCTTGAAGAACAGGCAAATAGTTATGCAAGAAGTTTGTCGGGAGGTATGAAAAGAAGATTGTTAATTGCAAAAGCATTAGTGCATCAACCTCCCATAATTATTTTAGATGAACCAACTGCTGGCGTTGATGTCGAGTTAAGAAAAAATCTTTGGAAAAATGTAAAATCATTAAATAAACAAGGTGTTACTATAATTTTAACAACACATAATTTATCAGAAGCTGAAGAAATGTGTAATCGAATAGGTATTTTAAATAAAGGAATTTTGGTTGCTCTTGATAGTACAAAAAATCTTCTAGATAAAATTAAAACAAAAAAAATTACCTTCAAATTAAGTAGAAATATCGATTTAAATAGTAATATTGGCTCTTCTTTAAATGTAATTTCAAACAAAGATAATGAGGTTGTTATATCTTATGAAAAAAATAAAATAACAACAGGAGAAATAATTAATTTAATTCAAAAACAAAATGTGAAAATAATAGATATTTCAACCGATGATGGTGATTTAGAAGATATATTTATAAGATTAACAAAAAACTAGATTATTATTGTGGCATGAGCAATAGCTTTAACAATTTCTCTATTAAAAACAATTAGGAAAAAAATACTAAATTTAAAAAATTTTATCTAGGAGATTTTTTATATAAAATTCTTTGTAAAGTTCTTCTATGCATTTTGAGTCGTCTGGCTGTTTCAGAAACATTTCTATTACATAACTCAAAAACTCTATGAATATGTTCCCATTTTACTCTATCTGCAGACATTGGGTTTTCTGGAGGTGATGCTTTCTTTCTTGGATCAGCTAAAAGAGCTTTTTCAATATCATCCGCATCAGCAGGTTTTGCAAGATAGTCTATAGCACCCTGTTTAATTGCTGCAACAGCAGTTGGAATATTGCCATATCCAGTCAGCATTATAATTTTGCTTTTAAGATTAAAATTTTGAAGTTCTTTTACAACTTCAAGTCCATTACCATCTTTTAATCTTAAATCTACTACTGCAAATGCATGTTTTGTGATTTTCGCTAAGTTTATTCCTTCTTTTACACTCTCTGCTTGAGTTACAGAAAAACCTTTTTTTTCCATGGCTCTAGCAAGTCTTTCTCTGAAAGAATTATCGTCATCAACTATTAATAATGATTTATCGTCTAATTTACCCAATTTTTTCAAATTATTGAGTTGAGTCATATTTCTCATATAGGCAACATTTTTACTTATTCAACAGCAATTATTTGCTTTACATTAATTAATTATTGGCTTAATTGCTAAATTATATAAAGTTTTTAGTTATTGATTAAAGATTTTTTTTATTAAATTTTTTTTAGGGGGCATATGCAATGCAAAAATTTAAGAGCGTTGGCGAATTAGTTCGTCACTTACGACCGGAAAAACCTGTTTACTGTATTCGAGGAGAATCAGTTACTAAAGCCTCTGTTTTTTTTCAAAAAAATTTTCCTGGAAAGATTTTATACGCAGTTAAAACAAACCCTCATAAAGTAATCCTAAAAAAACTTGTAGAAAGTGGCATAACTAGTTTTGATATAGCTTCAATTAAAGAACTTGAAACAGTTAAATTACTGTCTCCAGATGCTAAATGTTATTACATGAATACCGTTAAAAGTAGAGAGGATATTAAAGAGGCGTATTTTAAATATAATGTAAAAACTTTTTCTTTAGATACAAAAGATGAATTAATAAAAATTATAGATTCAACAAGCGGTGCAAAAGATTTAGAATTATTTATAAGGTTGTCTGTTTCTAACGAACATGCTGAAATTGATTTATCAAAAAAATTTGGTGCACCAACATCAGAGGCAATAGGTTTGTTAAGATTAACAAAGCAATATGCAAAGAAAATTGGACTAAGTTTTCATGTAGGTTCGCAATGTATGCATCCTATATCTTATTCTAAAGGTATTCATGAAATAGGAAATGTAATCAAAAAGACAAAAATTTATCCTGATTATATAAATGTTGGTGGTGGGTTCCCCTCAATATATCCGGATCTTAAACCACAACCTTTAAATAATTATATGTCTGAAATTCTAAAAGGGATAAAAAACCTAAAATTAGAAAAACCAACAAAATTATTATGTGAACCAGGAAGATCTTTAGTTGCAGAAAGTGGTTCAACAATTGTAAGAATAAATTTAAGAAAAAAACAAAAACTTTACATTAACGATGGAACTTATGGTTCACTATTTGATGCAGGAGTTCCTAACTTAATATATCCTTCACAACTAATTACAAATGGAAGAATAATTTCAAAAAAAATGACTGCATTTGATTTCTATGGACCAACTTGTGATAGCATGGATTATATGAAAGGTCCTTTTGTTTTGCCAAATAATATTAAAGAGGGTGATTATATAGAGTTAGGTCAACTAGGTGCTTATGGCTTAACATTTAGAACTCAATTTAATGGTTTTTATTCTGATGAAATTTACGAAGTAGAAGATAATCCAATTATGTCTATGTATGAAAAAGAAACAAATAATGAGTTTCTTGTTGCTTAGATGTTAAAAAAAAAAATTGGTCATAATAGCAAAAAAAAACTTCTAAAGACCCCTGTAGAACATATAGATATTACATCTTTTGACTCTAGAAAAATCATTTCTTCTATGGAAAAAATGTCTTTTGCTTCAAGAGAAACTGCTAATGCAGCTAGAATATTTAATGAAATGATAAAAGATAAAAATTGTACAATTTTTTTAACATTAGCAGGTTCAACTTCAGCTGCTGGATGTATGGATCTTTATAAAGACTTAGTAAAATATAATATGGTTGATGCAATTGTTGCAACTGGAGCATCAATAATTGATATGGATTTTTTCGAGGCTTTAGGGTTTAAACATTATCAAGGGTCTCAATTTCAAGACGATAATGAGTTAAGAAAAAATTATATTGATAGAATTTATGACACTTACATTGATGAAGATGAACTTCAATTATGTGATAAAAAAATATGTGAAATTGCAGATAAACTTCCTCCAAAAAGCTATACTTCTAGAGAATTTATTTACGAGATTGGAAAATATCTAAAGAATAATTCTAAAAAGAAAAATTCTTTAATAAAAACTGCTTATGATCATAATGTTCCAATTTTTTGCCCAGCTTTTACAGATTCAAGCGCTGGCTTTGGGTTGGTAATGCATCAAGAAAAAAATCCTAAAAAACATATAACTATAGATTCTGTCAGAGAATTTAGAGAACTTACTGAAATAAAAATTAAATCAAAATCTTCTGGCTTATTTATGATAGGTGGAGGTGTTCCAAAAAATTTTGTTCAAGACACAGTTATATGTGCAGAACTACTTGGTAAAAAAACAGAGATGCATAAATATGCTGTACAAATAACTGTTGCAGACTCAAGAGATGGTGCATGTAGTAGTTCAACATTAAAAGAAGCTAGCTCTTGGGGAAAAGTAGATACCACCAAAGAACAAATGGTTTTTGCAGAAGCAACCAGTATTTTGCCCCTAATAGCAAGCGATGCTTATCATCAAGGCTTTTGGAAACAAAGAAGTAGAAAAAACTTTTCAAAAATATTTGGGTAAAAATTGAATTATTTATCTAATAAAAAAGGTTTTCTTGGAATTGATAATAAATTTAATTTTAGAGAAAAAGTCGTAGTTATTCCTTTTGGTTTAGAAAAAACTGTAAGCTATGGTGGAGGAACAAAAAATGGTCCTAAAGAAATTATTAAAGCCTCTCATCAGGTAGAATTATATGACGAAGAATTGCATTGCGAGCCATACAAAAAAATTGGCATAAAAACCCTAAAACCATTTAAAATTAATGAGGATATAAAAAAAGCTCTTAAACAAATTTCAGATATCAATGAAAAAATTTTAAACAAAAAACTTTTTCCAATAACTTTTGGAGGAGAACACTCTATTACACCAGGATGTATTAATCCATTTGTCAAAAAATATAAGAAATTATGTTTATTGCATTTTGATGCACATGCAGATTTAAGAGAAAGCTATAATGGTAGTAAATTTTCCCATGCATCTGCAATAAGAAGATGTCTTGATTATAAAAATGTATCTGTAATTTCTTTTGGGATAAGAAATATTTCGGCAAGTGAGATACCTTGTTTAAAAAAAAATTATTCAAGAATTAATATTTTTTGGGCAAAAGACAAAATGAAGTGGAATTTAAATAAGTTCAAAAAAATGATCAAGGGTAAAACCGTGTATCTGACTTTTGATGTTGATGGTTTAGACTCAAGCATAATGCCTGCAACGGGAACACCAGAGCCTGGGGGATTGTTGTGGGATGAAACATTAAATATTATAAAAATAGCATCCAAAAACTCTAATATTGTTGGAGCTGATATAAATGAGTTAGCTCCTATTAAAGGATTTAATTCTTACAATTTTTTAGTAGCTAAATTAGCTTACAAAATTTTATCTTACAAATTTTTGTATAAATAAATATTTTAACTAGGATGTTTTAAAAGTGCCTAATAATAATCTAAAAGGAATTAACATTAATAAAGCCACAAAAATTTTGACAGCTAAATCTCCAACAGACAATGTAACCCAGGCTATTCCGGTTCCATAAAATGCAATTGAAAAGAATAAAAAGGTATCAATAAGTGATCCAATAAAAGAAGATATCAATGGTGCAACGAACCATTCTTTCTTTCTTAATTTATCAAAGATTTGTACATCTAATAATTGAGCAACAATGAATGCTGTACCTGATCCAATAGCAATTCTTACTGAAATTAAGTCTGAAAATTTTGTTGTAAAAAAAAGTGTAAAAGAAATACCTATAATAAAACCAATATATACAATTTTTCTTGCGCCTAATTTACCATAAGACCTATTAGCTAAGTCTGTGATTAAAAATGCAATAGGATAAGTGAATGCTCCATAAGTTAATATTTCTTCTAAGCCATAATATTTAATTGGAAATTGAACTAAATAATTTGAAGATAACACAACCACTCCCATTAAAACTGAGAGAAGTAATAATGGTCTATTCATTAAGCAGATTTTGCTGGAGATTTTGCTAGGATTGTTTTCTTAATTTTTTTTAATCTTTGTGACAAATTCTTATTTTTTACATCTTTCAAAAATTGATCGAAACTTCCTTTTTTATCCACAGATCTAACTGCAGCATTCGATACATTTAATCTTAAATTTCTTTTTAAAATCTCGCTATTAAATTTTACCTTTTTCAAATTTGGTAAAAACCTTCGTTTGCTTTTATTATTAGCATGGCTCACCTTATGACCCTTAAGAGGCATTTTTCCAGTTAATTCACATTTTTTAGTCATAATATTTTAGTGACTATATAAGATGGGATAATGATCTCGTCAAGTTTATATATAATAAGTTGACTAAATTGATCTTCGACATTAATTAGTAAAATAGATAAATATGGAATTATTTCTACCAATAGCAGAAGTATCAATAAACGTATTAGCAATTTTTCTTCTCAGCACATTGGTTGGCATTCTTTCAGGATTGTTTGGAGTTGGTGGTGGATTTCTTATGACTCCATTTTTAATTTTTTTAGGTATACCTCCAACTTATGCAGTAGCAAATGAAGCAAACAATATACTTGCTACATCTGTTTCAGGCTCAACGACGCATTGGCTAAAAAACACATTAGATTATAAAATGGGAGGAATGATTGTTATAGGTGGG
>Ga0114996_10006626_pt1 | contig 13279 bp, 11 predicted proteins | sample ArcticOcean_MG_C_4_FD_87039 | JGI IMG/M metagenome (GOLD analysis project Ga0114996, IMG submission 87039) | Marine microbial communities from western Arctic Ocean - ArcticOcean_MG_CB4_134 | ecosystem: Environmental > Aquatic > Marine > Oceanic | place: Arctic Ocean: Canada Basin | collected... | reverse complement strand
AGGTCCGGGAGGGAGCAATCCTAAGGTCGAACATTCACGCTTCCTCGTCAACGTGGCGGATCTTGTATGCCTTGAAATGGGGTTATCGATCTAGTCTGGAACCAGCAGAGCTACTACCGTATTAAATCCTAACAAATTTTAGTATAGAACCTCAAATATTGAAAATTCATTTTTAAATTCTTCATTGTTAACTTCAATGTGATCTACACGTGAATTTGCAGGACCGATATGAATCCATTCTATGACTGAATTGATAGATTTGTTATTACCTTCAAGTACTGCTTCTACATGTCCATCTTTTAGATTTCTAACCCAGCCCAACACATTATTCTTTTTAGCAATAACTTTTAGAGCTTGTCTAAAAAAAACTCCTTGTACTTTGCCACTAACTAAAAGATGTGTACGTTGTTGTTTCATATATATACAAAAATAAAGATACTAATCAGTTTTAGGAAAAAAGATTATTTCTTTCTTTCCTTGATTCTTGCCCTTCCAGTTTTTCTAGCTGCAATACTTCCAACCTTTGCTCCAGGTGGTGCATCACGTGAAACAGTTGAGCTTTGTCCAACATGTTGGTGTCTACCTCCACCATGTGGATGATTGTATGCTCCCTGAGCTACACCCCTAACAATCGGATATTTTTGCCCCTTTGATCTAAATCGTCTCCATGCTACTCCTGCACGCATTAATGGTCTATCACCAACACCACCGCCTGATAAAGTTCCTATCATAGCTCTATTTTTTGGATTGAGAGTAGTAAATTTTCCAGAGCGAAGTTTTATTGTAACACCCTTATCATCATGTGAAAACACTGTAGCACTTGTACCAGCAGATTTCATAAAAGAACCGCCGTCCCCAAATTGTTTTTCTACATTACACACAACTGTACCATCAGGAATATTTTGAATGCTTATCACATTACCGTCATCAATTGTAGATTTTAATCCAAACTGAATATGTGAACCTACCTTAGCACCAAGTACTGCTGGGAGAAATGAAATGGATCCATCACGAAATCTTACTTTTGCCAATGGAACATCACGGCCTCGTTCAGAAACAAGATCAATTATCTCTCCTTCATGATTCTCTGAAAGTTGAAAACTAGGATATTTTGCAGGTGCGATCTTTCCTGTAGCGGATACCCTATACTGCATATTTCCACGGCCACGTCTTCTAACAAGAGGTCTTTTTCCCAAGGTGAAATTTTTTGTCTACCTTACAGATTTTAAGCTTATGATCAAGTAAAATATTTGTAGAGAAATTCAGCGACAAAGGTATAAACTATACATAGAAAGTGGTTAATTATGAGCCAAAATGAGCTCTCACTCAAAGTTTTGGAAGCATATACACGGGACGTTGGCCGCGGCGTAGCAAGGATTGATTATGATTCTATGGATACGTTAAGTGCATCAACAGGGGATGTTATTGAGGTTAAAGGCAAACGAAGAACTGTTGCAAAATGTTTGCCTCTTTATCCGTCAGATGAAGGGAAAGGCATTATCAGAATAGATGGATTGGGGCGGAACAACTCTGGAATTGCAATTGGAGATAGTATTTCAGTAAAAAAGATCAAAGCTATTGCGGCAGAAAAAATTATTGTAGCACCACTAGAAGCCATACCACCAATTGATGAGCGATATCTTGCAGATGCCTTAGAAAGTGTGCCATTGATTAAGGGTGATAATGTGATGGTACCATATTTTGGTGGTAGGTTAACATTTCAGATAATTGGAGTAACGCCTAATGCTGACGCTGTACTTGTAACACAAAAAACAATTTTCACTATAGCTGAAAAGGGTGAGACGTTAAGAGGTGTTCCACAGGTTTCTTATGAAGATATAGGTGGTTTGACTGATGAAATTAAGAAGGTTAGGGAAATGATTGAACTTCCACTACGACATCCAGAAATATTTGAAAAATTAGGAATAGAAGCACCAAAAGGAGTGTTACTATATGGACCTCCCGGTACGGGAAAAACATTGTTAGCAAAGGCAGTTGCAAATGAGAGCAATGCACACTTCATTAGTATTTCAGGTCCTGAAATTATGAGCAAGTTCTATGGAGAAAGTGAAGCTAGACTACGAGAAATATTCAAGGAAGCAAGAGAGAAGGCACCATCAATTGTTTTCATTGACGAAATTGACTCTATAGCACCTAAACGGGAAGAGGTTACTGGGGAAGTTGAACGAAGAGTTGTATCACAAATGCTTTCACTTATGGATGGATTGGAAGCAAGAGGTAAGGTAATAGTAATTTCAGCAACAAACAGACCAAATGCAATTGATCCAGCATTAAGAAGACCCGGACGATTTGATAGAGAGATTGAGATCAAGGTTCCTGATAAAAAGGGACGAAATGACATTCTTAATATTCACACACGAAATATGCCATTGGCTGATGATGTAGACATTAAACGTATAGCTGGAGTTAGCCATGGATATGTTGGTGCTGACTTGGAATATTTGTGTAAGGAAGCAGCCATGAAATGTTTACGCAGGTTGCTACCTGAGATTAACCTAGACGATGAAAAGCTTCCTCCTGAAGTACTTGACAAGTTAATTGTTAATGGAGAAGATTACAAAAAAGCGTTGATTGAAGTTACACCATCCGGTATGAGGGAAGTATATATTGAAAATCCAGATGTGAAATGGGCTGATGTTGGTGGTCTAAATGAAACAAAGCAAGAACTTCAAGAGGCAGTTGAATGGCCAATGAAATATCCTTCGCTCTATGAAAAGTTGGGACATAAAATGCCACATGGTATTTTGCTTCATGGTGTAAGTGGTACAGGAAAGACAATGTTGGCGAAAGCAGTCGCTACTGAAAGTGAAGCAAACTTTGTTTCTGTACGTGGTCCTGAATTGTTATCAAAGTGGGTAGGAGAATCTGAGAGAGGAATCAGAGAAATTTTCAGAAGAGCAAGACAATCATCTCCATGTGTAGTATTCTTTGATGAGATTGATTCAATAGCGCCAATTAGAGGAGGCGGTGTAGAGTCACAAGTAACTGAAAGAGTAGTAAGTCAATTATTAACTGAACTAGACGGTATGCAGGAAATGCATGGTGTTGTAGTACTTGCTGCAACAAACAGGGCGGATATGATTGATCCAGCTTTGCTTAGACCTGGTAGATTTGATAAAATTATACAGATTCCTTTACCAGATAAGGAATCCAGACAAAAGATTTTGGAAATCAATTGTGGAGTAGGAGAAGTGAATGATGTTAAAAAGAATTTCAAGAAAAAAGAAGGCGAATCTGAGGAGAAAGCCATGGAACGACTCAAAAAGGAATGTGAGAAGGCGAAGGTAATTCCATTCGAGAGTGAACAAAGCAGTCCAGATTATGTAAATTTCGGTAAATTAGCAGAGACAACTGATGGATTTAGTGGTGCAGACGTAGCAGCTATAGCGAACACTGCTGTATCTTTTGTAATCCATGAACATCTTGATAAATATTCAATGGCTGAAGTACATACTAAGAAAGATGCAACTACCGAAGAAGAACGTGCTGCAGAAGCATTACAAGTAAAGGAAATTGAAAAAGTTGAAAAATCTGCTGCAGAAGCAAAAGTTACAATGAAGCAATTTGAGGATGCTGTAAAGAAGGTAAGAGAGCAAAAAGATTTGAAGATAACACAGAAAGTCGAACTTTCAGCTTTCAGGTAGTTTTAATAAAATAACTGCTTAAATCACCACAATGTCAGAAGAACAAGGATATTCTGGGAACGCCCTTAATTGTTTGAAAAAATATAATGCAAAAGTAAGCGACTCAATCAAGATTACATCTGATTTAACATATTCTGGGATCCTAATGCCCAGATACGAATCTGGTGATGATAAACATCTAGTAGTCAAATTAGCAAGCGGTTACAATGTAGGAATTAATGTTGACGAAATTCAGGAAATAGTGATCATTTCTAGTTCTGAAGTAAAGCCCAAGCGGGATCAAGAAAGAAAAGAGGATCCAGATCTTCCAAAAATTTTGCTTCTTTCTACTGGAGGAACAATTGCAAGTAAGGTTGACTACAGAACCGGTGCTGTTACACCCGCACTTAGTGCATCTGATCTTAATGAAGCAGTTCCGGAGCTTGGAAAAATTGCTAATATTGATACGGAAGTTTTGTTCTCGGAATATTCAGAAAATTTACAGCCAGAACACTGGACAGAAATTGCAGAAAAACTTGATTCGCTTGCAAACTCCGACTACAAGGGGATATTAATTGCGCATGGAACAGATACGATGCATTACACATCCTCTTTTTTGTCTTTTGCACTTGCAGGATTTCCTATTCCCGTTGCGCTTGTTGGTTCACAGAGATCATCTGACAGACCATCATCTGACGCGGCGATAAACCTTATTGCAGCTTCAAAATTTCTTGTTGAATCTAATACCAGGGGTATTTTTCTTGTTATGCACCATAATGATAATGATCAGACAGTTGCATGCCATGTAGGAACCAGGGTAAGAAAAAATCATACAAGCAAGCGTGGTGCATTTGAGACAATAGGTGGTCACCCTGCATTCATAATTACTGAAGGAAAAATTGAGAAAAATATACAGTCTGATTTTTTTAAAGACACGAAGTACAATCCAAGAATGAAGATTGACACCAAAGTCACTCTTGTAAAATATCATCCTGGCTATGATCCGAAGTTAATTGAAAATCTTATACAAACTGGATGCAAGGCAATAATTTTTGAGGGAACTGGACTAGGACATGTTGGACGTACAATGTATGATGTTATAAAAAATGCAAATGAAAATGATCTGTTTTTGGGAATGACATCACAATGTATCGACGGTAGGGTTAGGATGACAGTTTATGAAAGTGGTAGAGATTTGTTAGATTTAGGAATCATTCCTCTTGAGAATATGACACCAGAAACTTCACTTGTAAAAGCAATGTGGGCCTTAGGAAATTCAAATAATGCTGATGAGATGAAATCATTAATGCTGAAAAATATTGCTTCAGAGTTTTAGATATGTCAGAAATTGATTTTGAAAAAATTGGTTTGAAAGTTGGATTAGAGATTCACCAACAGCTGAACACCAACAAAAAACTGTTTTGCAAGTGCAGACCGATAGAGAGTGATGAATATACTGAAAAATTCTCCAGAAGTCTCAGAACGGCAAAAAGTGAACTCGGTAAATTAGATCCAGCTGCATTATTTGAGAAAACAAAATCAAAAAAAATTAACTATTATGCAAATTCTCAAAGTAGTTGCCTAGTTGAAAAAGATGAAGAACCTCCTCATGATCTAGATCATGATGCAAAGAAGATTTCGTTACTGATTAGTAGCATGCTCGAATCAAAAATTTTCAGCGAGATTCACGTTATGAGAAAGACCGTTATTGACGGATCCAACACAACTGGTTTTCAAAGAACCATGCTTGTTTCCCAAGGAGGAAATCTAAAGGTAAATGGAAAAAACATTGGAGTTCAGGCAGTTTGTCTTGAGGAGGATGCAGCAAAACTTCTCAAGGATGAACAAAACGAAAGAAATTACAGTTTGGATCGTTTGGGTGTACCATTAGTTGAAATTGCTTTAGAACCTGTCAGCACTAAACCTTCTGGAGTTAAAGAAATTGCATTAACGCTTGGAAGATTGTTAAGAGCAACAAGGATGGTAAAAAGAGGAATTGGTTCCATTAGGCAGGATGTAAATATTTCAGTAATGAATAGTGGAGTTGTAGAAGTAAAGGGCGTACAACAGCTAGACCAACTGGAAAAAATAGTTGGTTATGAAGCTAAAAGACAGTATGGACTAATTCTGATTGGTGAAAAACTTGAAAAATTATCAATAACAATCACAAAAGAAGATGTTTTTGATGTTACTGAAATTTTCAAGGATTGTGACTCAAAAATAATTCAAAATGCATTAAAATTAAATGCAAAAATTCAGGCGATACGGATAAGAAATTTTTCAGGTATGTTTGGTTTTGAACCATACTCTGGAATTAGACTGGGAAAAGAAATTGGACAGCTTGTAAGATTTTTTGGTATTGGGGGAGTTTTCCATTCAGATGAGCTTCCTAATTACGGAATTAATGACTCTGATGTTGATAAGGTAAGAAAACATCTTGAATTGGAAGACGAAGATGGTTTTCTGCTTATAGCTGGTGAAGATTCAAAGTTGGATTATGCTGTAAATTCTATAATAAAGAGAATTCAAGATGCAACAAACGGGGTTCCAGCTGAGACTAGAGCCACCACACAAGACGGTGAAACTATTTTTCTTAGACCACGTCCAGGTGCATCAAGAATGTATCCGGAAACAGACATCCCTTCCATTAGTGTAATGCCTGAAGAAATAAAACTTGCAAGGGAAAATATTCCAAAATCATGGGATGAATCAATCGCTGAAATTCAACAAAAATATGATCTAAATCCCCAACTGTCTGAACAAATTTTTGACTCGGAATACATTGAGCTGTTTGAAAAAATATGTGAAAATAAAAAAAACTCACCAAATTTTGTAGCTTCAATACTGTGTTCTAGTATAACAAACTTGGAAAGAAAAGGACTTGATGCACTATTATTAAAACCAGAACATATCATAGAATCATTTGACTTGTTAGCGTCTAGTAAAATACCCAAAGAGTCACTAGAGATTATTTTCGAAAGCATTATGTCTGGAAAATCAGAAAATGTTTCAATTGCTATGCAAAGTACAGATATTTCGAGTATGGATGAAGATGAACTAAATGAGATTTTAGATAAAATAATTCAAAATAACATTGAGCTGGTAAAGGAACGTAGAGAGCATGCGGTTGTAACACTAATGGGGATTGCCATGAAAGAAATGAGAGGCAAAGTTTCTGGAAAAATAGTTAACGATCTACTACGAAAAAAGGTCTTAGAATTATAAAAAATGCGGGAAGTGGGATTTGAACCCACGAACTCCTAGGAGATAAGGATCTGAACCTTACGCCGTTGGCCAGGCTGGGCGACTCCCGCAACAAGAAAATAAAAAACGTGAAATAAGTTTCTTTTTCGGAAGAAAACACAAAATAACCTAATACATCTATCAAATTCATGGAATTTAGAGAGATATACTGTGATAATTGTAAGAAAACTCTTGGTAATTACAATGTAAAATATTACTCAGAAGACATTATTGCCGAATTGATTCAGACAATACATGTTATCCATACTCGTGCTGGACATCATATAAAAATTTATAAAAAAAAATCTGTAACTAGTTAAAATTCAGCGTTAATTAAACGAGTTCTGTAATTCCTTTAACAAATTTTTTTGATCCTTACTTAGTTTTTTTGGAATATTAACCACCAATCTAACATATTGATCACCTCTACCTCTAAACCCACGTCCATGTAATCCTTTTCCCTTAAGTTTGATTATTGCATTTGGTTGACTGCCGGATTCCACAGTAATTTCAGCTAGTCCTTCCAGTGTAGGAATGTCAAACTTTTTTCCTAAGCTTGCATCCATCATTGATATTTGTGCATCATAAAAAACATCTCTTCCATCACGCTTGAATTTAGAATGTGGCTGAACGTTTACTCTTATTATTAAATCGCCACTAACACCACCTGGTATTGACTCACCTTCGCCAGATATTACATAATCACCATTGTCTATGCCGGCAGGAAGTTTGAATGACAAATGTTTAGTTCCATTCACTTTTCCTAACTTACATTTTCTGCATGGTTTTTCTATCATCATTCCTTGCCCGCTACATTTTCTGCATGGTTGAACAGTTACAAAAGTAGAAAATCCCATATTACGACTTACCCTAACTTGTCCTTGACCATCACAATCCGAACATTTTATTTTGGATGTTCCAGAAAAACATCCAGAACCATTACAGTCAGGACAGTCCACATTTTTTTGTAAATCAAGCTCCATTCTTTTTCCATTAAGTACATCTTCGAGTGAAACAAAAGTTTCATGTAGCATATCAGAGCCTCTTTGTCTTCCAAAACCTCCAAATCCTTCTTCTCCTCCTCCAAATAGATTTTCAAAAATAGAATTAAAACCTCCTGTTGTTCTTCTACCTCTCCCTTTAAACAAATCACTAAAGATGTCGTCAAAGTTAGATCCAGCACCTCTGAAAATATCTTCGGTGCTATATTGTCCATCTACTCCAGCATGACCATGTTGATCATAAAGTTGACGTTTTTTTGTGTCTGACAAAACTGCATATGCTTCGGAAATTTCCTTGAAATGTTCAGCAGCCTCAGAAGATTTGTTTCTGTCTGGATGAAATTTTAAAGCTAGTTTTCTGTATTGAGATTTGACTTCATTTACTTGAGCGTCCTTTGAAACACCCAAGACTTCGTAATAATCGCGTTTTGCACTCATGTTCTAATCAAATAATTTAGATTTTGAATTTTATTTAGATTGCCCTTCATCTGGTTTAGATTCTGGTTCTGGTTTAGATTCTGGTTCTGGTTTAGATTCTGGTTCTGGTTTAGATTCTGGTTCTGGTTTAGATTCTGGTTCTGGCTCAGGCTCTGATTTTTCTTCAGATTTGTCTCCTTCTTCCTGCTGAGCTGCACCTGGTGGAGGAGTAGCATTTTTGTATAATTCAGTGGTTATTTCATTAACTATTGCTTTTAACGCATCTAATTTAGTTTTGATTTGTTCTGCATCTTGGCTTAACACTTCCTTCAACTCTTTTACTGCATCAGTAACTTTAATTCCCTGTTCTTGTGATATTTTGTCTTTAAGATCCTGATTAACCAATTTTTCTGTTGTATAGATGAAGCTTTCTGCCTCATTTTTGATATCTACGGATTCTTTTTTCTTCTTGTCTTCTTCTGCGTGCTTTTCTGCATCTTGCTTTAGTTTTTCTACCTCCTCATCTGACAATTTGGTAGAAGATTCTACTGTAATTTTAGCGTCCTTTCCAGTTCCAAGATCCTTTGCTGTAACATTTATGATACCATTTGCATCAATATCGAATTTTACGTTGACTTGCGGAACTCCTCTAGGAGCAGGTGGAATATCAGTTAAGTTGAAACTACCCAATGAAACATTATCAGCAACCATTGGTCGTTCTCCCTGAACTACGTTTATTGTAACTGCAGTTTGGCTATCAGCAGCTGTTGTGAAAGTTTTGTCTTTAGATGTAGGTATTGTGGTGTTTCTCTCAATAATTGGTTCACGTACACCTCCTAAGGTTTCAATTCCAAGCGTTAATGGGGTTACATCAAGTAATACAATATCGCTTTCAACATCTCCAGCCATAATACCAGCCTGAATAGCAGCGCCAAAGGCTACAGCCTCCATTGGATCAACTCCAGATTCTGCACTTTTTCCAATTGCATCCCCTACAAATTTTTTCACAATTGGCATTCTAGTAGGTCCGCCGACAAGTACAATTTTGGTGATCTCTGAAGTAGATATTTTTGCATCCTCAAGTGCCTTGTCAATTGAAGGCTTACATCTCTCAACTAGTGATGTTACAAGGCTGTCTAGTTTAGCTCTTGTTAGTTTAACTTCAAGTGCAGTTTTTTCATGAATGTATGGTAAGTTTATGTCCGTTTCCATTACACCAGAAAGTTCGATCTTTGCCTTTTCACAACCCTCTCTAAGTCGTTCCATAGCTTTCTTATCACTTGAAAGGTCAACGCCCTCTTTCTTTCTGAATTCTTCTTTGGCATAATCTATTATTGCTAAATCCATATCAGTTCCACCCAGCTTAGTATCACCAGAAGTACTCATCACTTCAAAGACACCACCTCCCATTTCCATTATCGTGACATCAAGTGTACCTCCACCAAAGTCAAACACCAATATTTTCATATCTTGTTTTGCTTTGTCAAGACCAAAAGCAAGAGCAGCTGCTGTAGGTTCGTTGATTATTCGTTCTACATTAAGTCCAGCGATTGTTCCAGCATCTTTTGTAGCTTGTCTCTGATTATCGTCAAAATAGGCAGGAACTGTAATTACTGCCTTTGTGATCTTATCTCCAGTAAATGCTTCAGCATCTTTTTTAATTTTTTGTAAAATAAATGCAGAGATTTGTTGGGGTTTGTATTCTTTACCTTCAATTTTGTAAACATAGTCTGTACCCATCTTTCTCTTTGCTTTAGTAATAGTATTTTCAGGATTTGTTACAGCTTGGTTTACAGCTGGTGTACCAACAAGCATAGTGCTACCATCCTTTGGAAATGCAACAACGGATGGAAATGCTTTACCATGTGCTGTTTGGCCTTCAGCTGAAGGAATTATTGTTGGTTTGCCACCTTGTATAATTGCAGCAGCTGAGTTACTTGTTCCTAAATCAATACCAATTATTCTTTCTGTCATATTTTATCATCTATTTTTTAATTATTTTTTTTGAAACACATACCTTCGAGTATTTCATTACCTTATTCCGAATAATATATCCTTTTGCGATCTCCTTCACAATTATTCCTTCTTCATGATCATTATCTTCAATCTCTTGTACTACTTCATGCAATTTAGGATCAAACTTTTTTCCTTCTGTTTCTATTGGTTTTACATCATAATTTCCCAAGATAGATTCCATGTTTTTTATGATACTGTTTAAATTGTCTATGTTTGCTCCTTCCTTTTTGTATGCATCTTTTGTACGAATGAAATCTTCATGCACAGTTAAGAAATCTAAAATTATCTTGTCACCTCGTGCGTTGATTCTATCAATTGTTTGTTTTTCCAGATTTTGGTAATCTGCTAGTAAGCGCAAAGATTTTTCTTTCTCTTTTTCTAAACGTCCCTCTAAGCCAAGTCTTTCGCTGTATTGGATTTGTAAATCAGTCAATGCTTCTTCCTCTATACTTTCTCCTGATTTCAAATCATCTACTTGCTTGAAGCTTTTATCATTGTTTTCATCAACGTCTTGCTTGAAGCTTTTATCATTGTTTTCGTTTTCAGGCATTATTCTTCTAATTTTTTAGATAATTTTATCTTTATGACTAGATTTCGCATAGAGGATTTGCTTTTATTACAAAAATACCTTCATCGTTTTGATTTTCTTTTATTTTGTTATAATCAAAGCTAGAACAAGCTATTACTATTGTTGTTTTATCATTATGAAATAAGTCTGCAGTGCCGGCTGATGTTTCTACATCACCAATATAATCATGTAGTTTAGAAGCAATAGTATTTAATATTTCAATTTTATCTCCCCTCATTTCATTTGCGTCAAATGTCCAAGATAATACAACTTTTGTTTTAGCAGCTTTTAGATCATTTTTTTTCAAAGTTAATCTAGTGGTATCAATTAATCTCTTGATATAACCTCTAATTCCTCTAACACTTCCATTAATAAGATACATCAAAGTTTGTGAACTTTCAAATGAGGAACCAAGCATACGTAGATCATAAAGACCGTTTATCATATCATCAAGGTAAATATTTCTAAAATCATTAAATAATACGGAATGTCTTGTATCACTTTTTACAAATTGGCAAACCTCTAAAACACTACATAAGCTAGAAAATCTTTGTATAGTATTAATTGCATGTAAATATTCTGCAGAAGAAATATCTATTAACTTTCTTTCTTTTTTATTAATTTTTAAAAGTGATAAGATTTTTCTTTCATCAGTTTTTTTTAGTGAACCTATTACTTCAGGTATTTTGTTCAAATCCTGTACTGGAAAATAAAAATATGAAATTGATTTTCCAGCTTCAAATCCAGTAATATGTTTTAAAAATGATATATTTTCATTATTTCCACTAAATCCAGTTGGAAGACAGTTAATGACAGAGCTTCCTTCTTTCAATTCTTTCACTGCAGCTTTGAACTTGGAACTTATCTCTGTCTTTAAATCATCACCAGTTTTTCTTATTCTTGGTGTAAAGAAGAGATATTTAGCTTTTGAAATTGCAATATTGCTTGGTTCCATGGCAAGTAGAGGTTCATCGTCCCTGAGTGATTTTACATTTGTATAGGTTTTTGCAATTTCAGGGTTTAACAAAATTGCGGAGGAAGAAGATTCATCGATTATTCGTACATCTGCGCCATTGATGACTATTTGGCTTGCAAGATAATATCCTTCTGTACTTAATCCATAAAATACAACATTTTCTTTCATTTTACATCTATCTTAGATACTTAGGCTAAGAAATACTTATTGCAGTTTATAATTCAGTCAAAATACTTGAAGATTTGGTTTGATGTTTTAACTCCAAAACAACTACTTTTTTTTGAACCAATGATCAAACGCATTAAAAAAAATAATACTGTACTATGTACTTCACGCGATTATAACCAAGTAACACAATTAGCAAAAATAAGAAATCTCAAGTTGGTAATAGTAGGGAAACATGGGGGATCCAAACGACATGATAAGCTAAACGCTAGTCTACATAGAGCAAAATTACTATCTACAAGAATAAAAAAATTTTCACCTGATATCACGATAAGCTTCTGTTCGCCCGAAGCAGCACGGGTCTCCTACGGATTAGGTATTCCTCACATATGTTTTTCTGATTCGCCGCATGCCAACGCTGTTATGCGGCTTGTTGTACCTCTAATTCAAAAATTACTGATACCATGGATTATTCCAAAAAAAGAATTCGTAAAATTTGGGATAAATAGTAATGATATCATACATTACAAAGCAATTGATGCTTCAATAATAGCAAAACGAAAGATTTCAAAAAATAGTAAAAGGTTAGATAAAGAAAGTGGAAGAAGTGTGATTCTAGTAAGGGTTGAAGAGGAATATGCTTCTTATTCAACAAAAAAAAGACCTGCAATTCCTATTATCAAAGAAATAATCAAAAATTTTAATGATGAAGAGATTGTTGTGATGGGGCGATATACTTCTCAAGTAAGACAATTAGTTCAAACTTTTGGGAAGAAAATCAGAGTGTTAAGCAAGGTAGTTGATAGTAAAATATTGTTAGAAAATACTGATGTTTTCGTTGGATCTGGCGGAACAATGACAGCTGAATCTGCACTGCTTGGTATTCCTACAATTTCATACAATGCTGTTCCAAATATTATAGAATCTTATCTTGTCAGGAAAAAATTGGTGATTAGAGAAACAAATCCTAAACGGGTAGCAGCATCAATTAAGAATATTCTTGAATCCTCCAATTTAGAAACAAAAAAGAGATCTAAAAAAATATGGGGTTCTATGGAAGATCCTTATCCTATCCTTGTAAAAACAATGAAATCTGTATTGAAGTAATATTATAAGGGGATAGGGGAAAAATGTACTGAAGCCCGGTAGTGTAGTGGCAAGCATAGGGGCCCTTGGAGCCTTTGACCTCGGTTCGAGTCCGGGCCGGGCTACTATTTTTTTAAAAATCCATTTTAGTTAACAATTTTGT
>Ga0114996_10006621_pt1 | contig 13281 bp, 9 predicted proteins | sample ArcticOcean_MG_C_4_FD_87039 | JGI IMG/M metagenome (GOLD analysis project Ga0114996, IMG submission 87039) | Marine microbial communities from western Arctic Ocean - ArcticOcean_MG_CB4_134 | ecosystem: Environmental > Aquatic > Marine > Oceanic | place: Arctic Ocean: Canada Basin | collected... | reverse complement strand
TAGCTGAATTTTTCATAGAAGAAGCTGGGGTCGCTATGGTGCCAGGTTCTGCATTCGGTGTTCCAGGATGCATGCGAATATCTTTTGCTACGAACATGGAAAATATTAAAGAAGGAATAAGAAGAATTAAATATATACTATTAAACAGCTAGAATAGTAAGTTGACCGCATATAAAACCGTCAGTACTATACAAAACCTTAAGTTTTCCCCGGTAGCTCAGTTGGTAGAGCGGGTGACTGTTAATCACTAGGTCGGCAGTTCGAGCCTGTCCCGGGGAGCCAAATCAAAAAAGACCTTAAAGAGTAATCTTTAAGGTCTTTTTTAATAAAATTTCTTTAGTTAATATTTAAAACTTGTGATTTAGCCTTTTATCATTAAATATCAAACCACAACACCAAATATTTAATTACAATTGACGGATCTTACCTCTTATTTTTTATGAGAAAAGTATTATATTAAGAATCCATCTATTTAAATACAAATTGTGACTAATAGAATACAATGAATTCTTTTTCTTTTTAACAGTATCTATATTGTTAGTGCCCTATTTTTTTATTAGGAATACTTAAATTAAAGCTTAAAAAAAATTATAAGTCTAAACTTAATATGTATGATTTTAGGTCGTCTTTAATCTCATTGTCATTCAATGCATATTGTATAGATGCCTCAATATAACCTAACTTGGATCCGCAATCATATCTTATTCCATGAAATTCATAAGCAAAGACTGATTCTTTATTTAGCAAAATACTTATTGCATCAGTTAGTTGAATTTCATCCCCTGATCCTTTTTGTATTTCTTCAAGACAATTAAATATCTCAGGATTAAGTAGATAACGACCAACAACTCCCAATGTGGATGGAGCATCTTCAGGCTTAGGCTTTTCAATTATATTGCGAATTTTTAACAATGAATCATTATAGTTTTCAGCTAATTCAACAATACCATATTTAGATACATCTTCTTTCAATACATTTTGAACTGCTATTATACTTTTTTCTTCATGTATATATTTTTCTATTAATTGATTAACTACACCACGATTGCCATCATCTATCAGATCATCAGGTAAAATAACAAGAAATGGTTCATTACCTATAACCGGTTTTGCACATAAAACTGCATGTCCTAATCCTAATGGCTCTGCTTGCCTTATATATATACATGTAACACCGTCAGGAATGATGTTCCTTACAACTTCTAGTTTTTCAAGCTTTCCGTCTTTCTCAAGTTCCGTTTCAAGTTCATAAGCCTTATCAAAATGATCTGTTATCGAACGTTTGGTTCTGCCAGTTATAAAGATAAGCTCTGTTATACCTGCAGCTATCACCTCTTCAACTGCATATTGAATTAATGGCTTATCAACAATAGGTAACATTTCTTTTGGGTTAGCTTTTGTAGCTGGCAAAAATCGAGTTCCCATGCCCGCAACAGGGAAAACTGCTTTAGTTACCTTTTTCATATTTAATTTTGGCTAAATGAAACAACATTATTTTTTTTATTATCAATAGATGGAGTGAGTTTTTTTAATAAACTCTTTAATTTATCATTATCAAAATATTTAATAGATTCAATAACCTCCTGTATTTTACCATCTAAATCATTCAAATCTATTACGGAATGCTTTGCCAATAGAATCTTATTATGCGAAGTTTCTTCTCTCATTTCATCTGCGTAAAATAACTCTTCATGCATTTTCTCTCCTGGGCGCAAACCAGAATACTCAATATTGATATCTTTATTTGGAATCAAGCCTGACAACCGAATCATTTGCTCTGCTAAATAGCTGATAGTGACTGGTTCGCCCATATCTAAAACAAATATCTCGCCACCTTTGCCCATTTTGCTAGCCTGTAAAATTAATTGGCATGCTTCTCTAATGGTCATGAAATAGCGTGTAACCTTAGGATGAGTAACAGTGACAGGACCGCCTTTATTAATTTGCTCCTTAAATAGAGGGACGACGCTGCCATCGGAACCTAAAACGTTACCAAACCTAACTGTCATATAACTAGTTTTACTCTTTTTATTTATATTCTCAATATAGTGTTCAGCAATTCGCTTAGTTGCACCTAAGACGTTAGTAGGATTAACTGCTTTATCTGTTGATATTAGTATAAATCTATCACAGCCATGATTATGAGCAATATCAGCAATATTCTTTGTGCCTATAATATTATTACGGATTCCTTCTCGTGCATCTCTTTCTAAGATAGGAACATGTTTATATGCTGCTGCATGAAAAATTATTTCTGGAGAAAAATTTTTCATGACATGTTCAACTTTTCCAAAATCACATAGATCACCTAAAATGAATTCCGTCGTTATTGGAGAATTAGATAATGCCTGTTCTATTTTGTATATGTTAAACTCACTTCTTTCAAATATAATTAATTTTGAAGGTCCTAATTTTGAAATTTGTTCACATAATTCAGATCCTATAGAACCACCACCACCTGTAACGAGAATAGTTTTGTTAGAAAATTCTTTCTGAATATCTTTCCAATCAAGTTCTATTTTTTCTCTGCCTAATAAATCTTCAATTGATACTTCCCTTAATTTCGAAAGGGTTACTGCATCAGAAAGCATATCTTTAATGCCTGGTAACGTTCTAATAGGCAAATCAGTTTCTTCACACTTTTGAACAATGTCTCTCATTTCTTGGCTATTTGCAGACGGAATAGAAATTAAAATAAGATCAATATCATGTTTTTCATACACTTCTTTTACTTGCCCTATTTTTCCAAGTACTCTGATTCCATGCATTTCGGAATTCATTAGTTGCTCGTTATCATCTAATATACCAATAGGAGCATAACTACCCTCTCTGTTAATTTCTCTTACTAGCATTTCAGTTGCTCTACCAGCTCCTACAATTAATACTCTTTTATTAGTAGAAATAGTATTTATACTTAATGACTGATCTTTCCAAACTCGATATCCTAATCGTGGCCCGCCAAGGCAAAACATTAAGAAAATTGGATAAAGAATTAATATGGATCTTGGAATCCCTTCAAGCCTGAATAAAATGAAACAAATTAATGTTATAGATAAAGCTCCAAATATTGATGCCCGAAATATATTCCAAAGATCAGGAATACTAGCGAATCGCCATATTCCTCTATAAAAACGAAACCTTGTAAAAACAAGAGTTTGGACTATTAGAACAAGGGGGATCATTAATAAACTTATTTCCCAGTTTTCAAATGGAAAGGTGAAATTAAACCTTGCCCACCATGCAATTTGCCAGGCTACTACTGACATCAACAAATCATGGAGAATTACTTGTGTTTTTTTGCTTAGACTCAAAGTAATACCTTTTTAAATTTATTGTATTTAACTTGCACAGTTAACCAGATCGCGCCAAGAACAATGTAGGATAATATTATCATGGCAAATTCGAGATTGTTATATGTATGAGCAACATATGCGATAGGCCAAATAACTAATAAATTCATAAATAATAACCCCATTGCTAGTTTACTATGCGACACACCCATTTGATAAATTTTCTGATAAGCATGTGAATTATGCGCCTCGTACCATTTTTCCCTATTAGCAATGCGTTTTAATAGTGTGTATGTCGCATCACAAATGAATGGCGCCAATAATATAAGCCATACGCTTATAGCAACAATTTCTATTTTTACTGTATAAATGGATAACAATCCAAATAAAAAACCTATTGTACAACTTCCTACATCACCCATGAATATTCTTGCTGGCGCCCAATTCCAATATAAGAAACCTACCGTGGATGCGGCAAGACAAAAGAGTAAGATTGCATATGAGGGTTGAATTGAAAAATATAATAACAGCCCACTGAATATACTAACGCATATTGTTTGTATTCCTGCAAAACCATCGGTACCATCCATAAAATTGTATAAATTAGTAAGCCAAACTATAAACAACACACTTAATATAAAGCCTGAGTGAATGAAGTTAAAACTATAATGATTAATTGATAAATTAGAAAAACCACCAATTAAATAGACAGAAAGAGTTGAAGCAATAATATACGAGATAGCTCTTATAGATATTGGCAAACTCTTAAAGTCATCAATTATACCAATAAAAGCAACTATACCTAGCCCGATAAGAGCACTATTGAAAAATGGAGATTCAATTATATTAAATGACTTTAATACTATCAGCGTTCCAAATAATATTGTTACTATAGATATTCCCCCTCCTTTTGGTGTTGGAATATCATGTGAGCTTCGGTTGTTTGAAATATCTAATATATTATTTTTAAGCGTAAACCATCGAATAAAATAAGTTATCAGACTTGAAATAATTCCAACAAGTAAAAATAAAATAAAATATTCAAAATGCTTCATTTGTTTATTGCTGTTTTATATAAGTCTAATGTCTGTGTATTTATAATATTAGCGGATAATTTTGTTTCGATTAAAGCCCGACTCTCCTGCCCCATTCTAAATCTCATCTCACTATTTGACACCAATACCTTAATAGCATTATAGAGAGAGTCCACATCCTTCAATTTCACAAGTATTCCATTGACATTATTTATTATAATTTCTCTGCATCCAGGAACATCTGTAGCAATCAATGGCCGCCCTATCGCCGCCCCTTCCAATAATACTTTTGGCAACCCTTCCCTATATGATGGTAAGCATACAACACTCGCTGAACTTAATTTTTCAGACATATTGTTACTATGTCCATCCCAAGTTATATAACCCTCATCCGTCCATTTTTTAAGTGTTGAAACAGAAATAGACATAGGGTTGTCCTTATCTATATCACCAACAATAATAAATTTAGCTTTTAAATTTTCTTCATGTGCTCTTTTTGCTGCATTTACAAACTCACCAACACCTTTATCCCATAACATTCGACTTGCTAACATGATAACAGGAATATTATTTACATCTGGTGTTTGTTCAAATTCGTTAATATCTACACCAGAGCCACGAATAATCACACTTCGATCTGGTTCAATCAGACCTAAATTATTAAATAATTCAAGATCATCAGGGTTTTGAAATATCATCCAGGCATTCTTCCTTCTTAATAGTGCTTTTAATACCGGTCTAATCAATAAACGTATGATTTTTGCCTTAATTTGGCTTGAACTGAACACAAAACCCAAGCCTGTAGATGCATTTATACTCACTATTTTACCAGAAAATAGCGTTGCAATGGTTCCCAGCAAAACAACCTTTAATGTTACATGATGAACAATATCCGGTTTTTCTTTTTTATAGATCTGAATTAATTTTAGTAGTGTGAAAAAATCTCTTAGCGGACGGCTTGCTGAACGGGATAGATTCAAATTAATTAGTTTAAAACCATTACTTATAATTTCATCTTCATATTGTGTAACTTTTGTAACGACAACTACTTCATAACCAGATTTTTTTGCTGCTTTTGCCAAATCTAATCTATGCGTGCAAAAAGATTGATCCTCTGATACTAAGTACAATATTTTTGTATTCAACTCATCCACTGTTCATACCATGCTTGAAACATTAAGACAGTCCATAATTGATATTGCCAATTTCTACTACCCGACAAATGTTCATTCCATTTTTGCCTAACCAGAACCGAATTTAATAGTCCTTGTTTTTCAATTTTATTTTTATCTAATAATTCTTCCGCCCAATCTCTTAATGGACCACGTAACCACCTATCAATGGGTACTCCAAATCCCATTTTTGGACGGTCTATTATCTCACTAGGGACATATCTATATAGTAACTGTCTTAACAACCACTTACTTTTCCCACCTCTAATTTTATATTGCATAGGTAGTTGACGTGAAAATTCCACCACTCGGTGATCTAAAAGAGGTACTCTAACTTCAAGAGATACTGCCATACTGGCTCTATCTACCTTTGTTAAAATATCATCTGGCAAGTAAGTTAAAAGATCCAAATACTGCATTCGTTCTATAAAGTTAGGTACTAATTCTCGTACGCTCTCATCCCATATTAGTCCCTTCATTTCTTTACTGTCGTGAACAAGCATTTCAGGTTCATGCCATTGGCTAACAAGTTGTCGATAGAAATTATCTTCTTTCAATGATATCACCCCTGCTAATTTATGAAGGCGATCTCCAAACATTGATGGTCTGATTGAACCAGGTATAAAGTTGGATAGTTTGTCCAATTGCTGAGGAGAAATAGAACTAATTATTGAAGTAAATACACTACGAAAGGCCTTTGGTGTAAGTTTTTGCAAACGACGTATACGCTCTGCAAAAAGATATCGATTGTATCCTGCAAAACACTCATCACCTCCATCTCCAGACAGTGCAACAGTGACATGCTGACGAGTCAAAGCAGAGACTAAATAAGTTGAAATTTGAGAAGAATCAGCAAAAGGTTCATCATACATTTCCGGTAAATCTGGAATTATGCCTTGTGCTGTTTCAGCAGTGGCATAAAGCTCCGTATGAGACGTACCCAAATGCTTAGCAACTATAGCTGCATGTTGCGCTTCGTTGTAGCCTGTCTCATTAAAACCAATAGAATATGTATGCACTGGTTTAGATGATTGTGCTTGCATTAAAGCAACGACTATAGAAGAGTCGATACCGCCGGATAAAAAAGCCCCCAAAGGAACATCCGAAACCATACGTCTGCCAACTGCATCGCCAAGTAACTCATCGAGTGAATTAATAGCTTCGCTATCCGTCAATTTAAATTTACTGTCTGATTTTTCCTTTTCTACTTTAGATAATGACCAATAAGATTCGACCTGTGGTTCTTTGCCAATTTTAAACTTGAGTATACAGCCGGGTTGAAGTTTATGTATCCCATCATAAATAGTTAGTGGAGCCGGAATATAATTGTGTCTCATATAGCTTGCGAGAGCATCCCGATTTATCTGGGGTGTCCAACCTGGGTGAGCACGTAGCGCTTTTAATTCGGAACCAAATAAAAAAAGACCGTCAAAATGTCCCCAATAAAGTGGTTTAATGCCTAATCTATCGCGGGCTAACGTTAATGTACGTTCTTTCTTATCCCAAAGACCGAAAGCAAACATACCAATAAGACGTGGCAAAACTTGCATCACTCCCCATTCGACGCAAGCTTGTAAAATGACTTCTGTATCAGAGTGCCCTTTAAATACTCGTCCTTTGGCTTCAAGTTCTTTACGAAGTTCTTTGAAATTATAGATCTCACCATTATAAACAATCACATACCTTCCGCATGAAGATAACATTGGCTGATGACCTGCATCTGACACGTCAATAACTGAAAGCCTTCTATGACCAAGCGCAACGCCCGCTACATCATCAACCCATTTCCCATGCCCATCTGGTCCGCGTCGTGACATGGTATTCGTCATATCCGTTACTAATTCAGATATGTTTGAATGCTTATCAGTAAAGAATCCTGTAATACCGCAGATAAAGTTATTCCTCGAATTTAATTTTTACAATTATTCAACCGGCAAATAAAAAGCTGTTGTATAATTGCTGATATCGGGTAACCATCATATCTAAAGAATAATTCTCTAATACTCTATGCCTTGAGGCTTTAGATATACTTTCCCTCTCTCCTTTACCTAACTGAATGTAGTTAATTATTTTATTTCCCATTTCCATATGGTTACGAACAGCAACTATTCTATGTTTATCGTTGATTAAACTTGAAGCATCTCCAACGTTGGTTGAAATACATGGTAAACCTGCTGACATTGCTTCCCCAATTACATTAGGGAAGCCCTCTGTTACAGAACTCATGACGAGAAGATCCATGCAAGCATAATAATCAATCATCTTATTTTTTATGCCCAGTAATATAACACTCTCATTTAACCCTAAAGATCTGATGATCTCTGAAAGCTCCACATTATTATCATCCACATCTTTGCCAATCATAATTACCGAGATATTAGGTAGGTCACTAATAACAAGTCGCATCGCTTTTAAAAAGGTAGCGTGATCTTTAAGATGGTCATAACGTGCCACCATACCAACAACAAATGAATCATCGTTTAGTTTGAGTTCGTTTCTAATTTCGCTCCTTTTTTCTACACTTGTTTCCCAATCGTTAATATCATATCCATTTGGAATATATTCCCACGACAAAGGTCTAAATCCTCTGTCACTGTGCCATTTTTTACCCTTAATTGAGTTCACTATAATGCAGGTAACAAATCTAGACAGAAACGAGTTAATCTTCAACGTTATCAATGTTGATAACATTAATTTATTTTGATCAATATCTGAACACCTGATGTTCCAGATAACATTTTTTTTCAAACATAATTTCGAAGCTATAAAACCAATAAAATCGGCATGATATAACCATGTATTTATTATATCTGGCTTCTCTTTTCTTATGACTCTGATAACACCACACAAAACTTTTAAGATTCGCCATTTACTATCTATATAGAGCGAATGCACAGGCACTCCACATTCCTGTATTTTTTCAGCTATTTTACCTGGCGATTTAATTGACAATACAACTGATTGGCATTTATTTTTATCCTGTTTGCGTAATAAATTTAACAGAACGATCTCAGTACCACCGACATCAAGGTCGGTTATTATATGAAGAACTTTCACGGCGTCAGATAAAAATAAAACAACATGGCTTTATAGTTGAATATTACTTATTTTTTTCAAATACCCATTCTCCGCAACCTGAACCAAACAAGCCTATCTTGGGAGTTTTGCACTTACTCAATATGAGCTTAAACCCTTTCGCTTCAATATAAGAGACAACTTCATCAGGAACGACGGATTCATATGGATATCCTCCTAGCCAATCATCAACATCATGAAAGAATGACATCCCTCTTTTCTCAACATATTCATTAAGTATAGTAAATGGCAACTTCATTTCTTTTATAGACTTCATTGTTAACAACAACAGAGAAAAGGGATATTTAATAAAGGGCCTAATAAAAACGTATTTACTAAAACAATACTTTTCTATTTTCCAAAACCAGCAAAGATACGTTTTAATATAAAGTGCAATAACAAATTTACCATTGTCATCAACTAATGACGCCGCATTATCTATCGCTTTCCACATACCTCCAGTGTGATGCAACACTCCCCAACTATAAACAACATCAAATGTTTCATCTGTAAAGCCATCCATTGTTACAATGTCACCAAAATGAACATTCCAATTATTATTGTTTGTACGTTTCTTTAATACATTTTCTGTTGTTGACACAGAATTTTTATCATAATCAACTGACTCGATAAATTTTGCGCCCATTTTATATGCTGCTAAAGAATGTATCCCTGAACCAGAACCTATATCAAGAAAACTTTTATCCTTTATTGAGCCAACAAGAAACCCAAGATTATTCATTGCACTTTCTATTGCGTCTTTTTCAATTATTTTTGAGTAAGACGCCCAGTTTTCACCAAATTTGTAACGTATTTGCTTCGCATCAGCCATTATGAATATAGCCTCTTATATGAGTTCATGAATGATTTTCTAGTCAATGTATTTTTATAATTATTGCTTATTTCTTCTCTTTCATACGATTCGTTAAAAATGATATTGTTTTTACTATATTCAATTAGATTCTTATTTTTTATTGCATAATCATAACAATCCGGCACGGAATCATTCATGATAACGGGAAGCCCAACAAGCCCATATTCGATAAACTTTGTTGGGAACGCGCAACTATTAATATCATTATGTTCTCTTAACATGAATGCATAGTCTGCTACATTTAGATAATTATTTATATCCTCAAGCACGGCACTTTTATAAATTACACCATTGATGTTTTTTTTACTTCCTTTTTTTATTGCTGAATCAATATATGGCGTCAACACAAGAAGTTTTGCATTACTATTTTTTCTTTTTATTTCCTGAAAGCATTCCAACATTTCATCAAAACATTGATAGCTAGCTAGACTGCCAGAGTATACAAAGACTTCCTCATGCTCATTAATAGCAAGACGCTCTCTCATTTCCTTTCTTAAAGCAGGCTTATAATTAAATATATCCGAGCTCCCAAGACAAGGGATGATCAGAACATTATCGTGCGAAAGATAGTGACTATATTTCTCATAAAGACTTTTGGTGACAAAAGAAGCACTATCTGAATATTTGGCGGCAATAAACCATGCCGTTTTTGCTCGTAATATTTTTATATTTAATAACATTCTGCCAAATATATTACTTGTCGGATTACTCGCTATGATTTCTGCTTGCGAGTTACCTCTGCAATCCCATATTGAAAGAATCCTTGTCATTTTTCCTAACAAAGCTGCCAACATGCCAGCATAATCTGATCGGCCGTGAATATGACTAAACTCAGAAGTTCTTGAGTAAATATTTAGATAAAGAAGAATCAGATTGATAATGCCTGAAAAAGGAATGCCTGGTCTTATTCCTCTAATAATTTTTATATCCGCATTAGCAATTCGTTCAGCATCAGCTTGTTTAGCTTTAGCTTGCTTATATAATTTTCTTGACCATACGACAACCCAAACTTCAAAGTCAGCAATGTTTTGCAGCTTAATGTCTCTTGCCAACATCAATACCTGAGATTCAATCACGGTATCAAGCAAACCATCAAACAATAAATAAAGAACGAGTTTATGCTTGGCCATAACCAAAGGAAAAAGGTGTATTAAGAGAGCTTTCAATATAGTTTTTAACCAATGGAGCGCCCCATGCGCCATCAAGGATTGTGATGTCATTTTCATTAATATTTACTACTCGTATGACACGCCAATCACTCTTGACTAACTCTCCAACGAGATATTTATTTGTATAAGCTAACATAGTTGGCTCACTATCTAATTTAAAATCAAATAAAAGCTTAGTTGGTTTAATAGCACTATATCCGATTACTCTGGGAGCATTGTGTGCTTGCGACGAACGATAATTATTTCTTTTTTCTGGAGAGGATGTGTAAAGATAACTACCAGGATCATTGTAAATATTTTGACTCCCCAACCTTAGCTCAATTGATAGGTTATCGTCATGAAAATGAGAGGAGGGTCCATTTTCTTTGGGCTTGCCACACCTGAAGGATATAAATAAGTTGTTATTCTTAAGAATATAAAGACCAAAGTCAGAGTATGAACACAAAATCAAATCGTCGGCAACTGCTGCACCATTAAAAGGTATTTTTGTTTCTTTCCAATATCCTTCGTCTAAGCCTTTTACTTTTTCAATGATTTGCTTTATGTCTATTTCTTTATGTGCAAAAAATTCATCATCAGTTAAACCAAGATTATGACCATTAACAAATGCGCTAACTATTATTTCATCAGCCCAGGGTTCTATATCAGCAGTGCTTTTTGTCACCACAGTATCAAACAGACCCTTTGCAGCAAAAAATAAATGCCTATGATCTAAGTCATTTTCAGTAAATTCATTATAGTCATCTATCATGCCTGCCTGAATTTTAAAAAAACGACCTGAATCGCAATCCCCTATTTGCGCAACAATATTATTATTCTTTGTCACAGACTCTGTAAACCTAACTGCTTGAATAATAATTCTGGACAATTCATTTTTTAACTGCGAATCGAATTGAAACACATTGCTTTTCTTGTTTTTATATTTTTCTCTCCATACCAATGATTTTATTAATAGCGCATTGCTCGTTTTTTCTGTTCTCAACAACTTTTTTTCTATGCCAAGAACCAATGATGTTGAATAGATTAAAATCTCTGTAGAAAGCCGATGATAATTTGTTGAACCTTCATAATTGGAACCGTCTGGATTAAACTGTATTCTTGCTTCATTAACAATTTCATTCCAAGCGAAACAAAGCACTCCAAAAGTTTCAGCATCATCAGGAAGATACACTGAAGTAAATATTAACCCGGCTATATCAGAAAAATAATGATTCGAACGCCCTTTCTCTGCCCACTCTAAGTTCTCCAGAATAAACATCATATGCTCGAAAACACTACGTTTAAAAACGTCAATAAAACCATCTTTTAAAAAGGTTTTATCATTAATCAAGTCTACGGCGACTAACCAATTTGAAATACGTATAGCAACATCCATAGGACACATCCAGTTGACGCCATAACGTGGTGGATTTTGCGCGATAAAATCAATTATTTGATTCTGTATCTCATCAGTATAAACCCTTGATTCATAAAAACCTTCTACATTGCTCTTAGCAACGACATGGGCAATGGCTAACTGAGGTAAATGTTGCATACGGGCTAATTCCCATGGATTTTTTATTTCAACCCCGGGAAGATGGCCATAACGATTATTTTTATACCATTTTTTTTCTGACCACCTATAACCTGAACGAAAATCCAACTGCCAATCTATGGGCGTATATTTTTCATCCTCAATTAATGCCCATATTCTTTTTGACTCAATAATATTCGATTTGTTAATCCTACCTTTTAACCAGTCACCTTCTGCATCATGTTTAACAGGCAAACTATTATCATAAATATTTCCTTCTAAACCGTTACATTTCATGCCGTGCTTTATAGTAACCCATCCGCTACCAAGCAAATTAAATTTATGATTAAGATAGCGTTCGCATACAACAGATAATCCCATTAGATATCTTTTTGATAATTTTTCGGGTTGAATTTTAATTAACTTCTTTAATTCGCCATTAATAGTAGAAGTTAAAAATGTCTGACAACATTTATCTTTTGAAATTTGAACGAATGACTTTAAAAGTCTTACAATACGATTTATTATTTTCTTCAAAACCTGTTGAAAAGATAGCGTTAAAATAACGTTAAAATAATATTTAGCAGGTAATTTCAAAATTTATATTAGCTATTATTATTTTTTACAACGACAAAATGCCACGTTGCCGCGGCCCACTTTGGCAAATAATTTGCTATCACCGTATTGAGTTTTATAAGGCTTTTGCTTCTAAGTATCGTTACGCCAGATAGATCAGCTCCCATAACCGAACCATTCTGAATGAGTTTCAAACTAAGATCCGCTTTATTTAAAACATGATTTAACTTGGAAATCGTAAAAAACTGCACATGCCCTGATTCAATATTATAAGGTATATTGAGTTGCTCTACTTTAGCTCTTTCTTTTTTTACTATTTTCCTAATTAACCTTACTATCCACCTTATTTTTTGATAGAGCCCTAATTTTTTATCGACGTACTTTTCTATTTCAGTAAGTCCATAACCATTAGGAATAGAACAAATAATAATTCCATCATCGTTCAACAGAGATTTACTTTCATTTAGTACAGATATAGGATCATCTAAATGCTCTAATACTTCTGAAAAAAGTAATACATCAAACTTTCCATTTTCAGGAAGGTCAAAAATAAACTTTGCATTTTTACTTGTATAATT
>Ga0114996_10006616_pt1 | contig 13288 bp, 10 predicted proteins | sample ArcticOcean_MG_C_4_FD_87039 | JGI IMG/M metagenome (GOLD analysis project Ga0114996, IMG submission 87039) | Marine microbial communities from western Arctic Ocean - ArcticOcean_MG_CB4_134 | ecosystem: Environmental > Aquatic > Marine > Oceanic | place: Arctic Ocean: Canada Basin | collected... | reverse complement strand
TTACCAACCAAATTTGAGGTTTCACAGAATTTCCCTAACCCATTTAATGGAAAAACAGCAATCTTTTTTAGTCTGAATATTCCCTCTGAGGTCTTGATAAAAGTATATGACCTTACAGGTGCCGAAGTTATGGTTCATCAGGCGGGTAAATTGTCTGCTGGTAGCTATTCTATCAGCGTTGATTTCGCAACACTATCCAGTGGCACCTACATATATCGGGTTGAAGCAGGTGAATTTAGTGCATCTAAGAAAATGATGCTGCTTAAATAATTGGTCGTACTTGGGTGACTTGGATAATTTGATTCTATATTAGTATTAGACACAAATTTTCGAATAGTTAAATTGATTATAAAGGAGGCAATTCGCCTCCTTTATTTTTTCATTCTAAAACTCATAATATTGGGTATATAGATCATTAATTTCATTACATTCAACAATTGCAATTATTGATTAATATGTTTATCTTAAACGTAGGTATCAAATAACAAATTTAATGTTACAAGTACTCAGTCATTTTGCGACTTCGTGGATAAGGAATTGGCGAAGATTTAATATTACGGACCTTGGAATTAGCATTAGACGGTTTGCAGTGTAATCATTACTATATAATCGCTAAAGGATAGTGCCTTGAATATATATACTCGCTTTGTAATCGTATTAGTCGTTATATTGATGATTGCTCTGAGCATTCCTCTCCCAAATCTTGCTGATGTCCTTTCTAAACACACTAATCTTGTTAGCGTGACCATTAGGCAGCAGTCGAGTTCTCACATTTCTCTCACAATTGACACGGAGATTATCGAGATTATCCCGATTGAAATAAATGAACATCAATTCCATCGGATACGATTTGATGCCGAACATACTTTGCAAAATGAAGGCTATCCCGAAATCCCGTTTGTATCACGCTCTATTCTTATTCCGCAGGGAGCCGAAGTTTCACTGGAGATTGAAAATGTCATCTCACATATCGAAGAGAATATTAGTCCGATTATCTCGCCCAGATTGGTTGATGGAGAAATTGAAGCGGTTGAACTCAATCAGCAACTCTCGCTTAGCGATAGCTTTTTCCCAAAGCACCCAATTGAATTGGGGGAAATATCCGTTTTGCGTGGATATACCATCATCAATTTAAGATTCTACCCGGTGCAAACTAAATCCGTCAGTGGTCAAGCTAAAATTAACGATAAAATAGAGTTTACTCTTAACTTTGATCTCAAAAACTCCAATCATCAAACAATTCCTGAGATTCGGTTTGCCTCGATAAGCGCATTTAGATCAATTTCTAATTTAGTACAAAATCCACCTCCACCTCCAGAGAGAGATGATTTACAAAATAGTACCTATCTTTATATTGCCCCCAATGTAAATGGAGTAGCTGAATCTATAGTACCACTAATAGAATGGCGTCGCCGACAGGGCTTTAGAGTAGCTGTGGAAATGGTTGCGAATGGTGCCAGTGCTGGCACAATAGGGCGCATAATTGATGATTATTACGAATCAGAGTACCCAATAGAGTATGTTGCTTTAATTGGTGATGCTGCTGGAGCTATCAGACTGTCTGCTGCTACGCAGTTTGGCGATTACAATTACACCAGAGTAGATGGCAATGATCCTCTGCCGGATATTGCCCTTGGTCGAATTTCAGTCAGCTCCATCAATGAGCTTGACCGCGTTGTGAACAAATTAGTCAGCTATGAATCCGACCCTTACATGAACGATACTGATTGGTATAAGCAGGGTGCTGTGATAGCAGGAGCGACCATCAACGGCATGGGCACCGTAATTCTTGGTAAGTATGTGCGAAAGGAAATGCTGGATCTTGGATATGATGAAGTAAATCACTGGTATCACAATGAGCTAGGAAATATAGGTGGTAACCAAGAATTTTTAACTGATCAGTTCGATTGGGGAATTTCCGTACTGCATTACCGTGCATACAGCCGTATGAATGGTTTGAACCTCAATATTGTGCGAAATCTTCCCGGCAGAAACGGCAGGTGGGCTGCTGTACTTGCGGTATCGTGTAACACCGGCAATTTCATTCCTGAAGAGTCATACAGCGAAGCGTTTTTCAGAGGTCGTGGAGGAGGTATCGGTGCAATAGGCACTGCAACCCCTAATACAAATGTCAAGTTTAATAACATCATGGCTGGGGGAGTTTGGAAGGGAATCTGGAAAGATAAAAATTACATGTTCGGATGGGGGCTAAACAGCGGAAAATACCAATTGTGGCGCGCTTATGCCGGATTTGATGGCGGCTATATGAATTTCATGGAATGGAATAACTTTATTGGCGACCCCGGAACGCACATTTGGACCGATATTCCTCAGATTATCAATGCAGAGCATGTTGCGCAAATCCCAGTTGGATCAACTGATTTCTCAATCCATGTCGAGATCGAAGACGATGGTGGTTCGGTCGAAGCAGCTTTGGTATGCCTTTATAAAGACGATGAACTGCATCTCACAGCTTATACCGATGATGATGGAAATGCGGGGTTCGCTATAGAACCTGAGCTGCTTAGCGAAGGTGAAATGATGGTCACCATAACCAAGCACAATCATAAGCCATACTTAACAGAGGTTGATATTGTTGATCCTGAAAATTACATCGGTTTGCTTGAATGGAATTTAGATGATGACGGGGATGGACAGAGTGCTGGAAATGACAATGGTATCGTGAATCCTGGTGAGACAATTGAACTAACCGTAAGCTGTCAGAATTTTGGTGAAAATATTCCAGATGGTGAAGTATCATTTATGCTAAACTCGCTCGCTGAGTGGGCTGAGGTAATGGGCAATCCACCGGCTATAGAACGAGCACCTGACCCGGGAGCAGTAGTTGACGTCACTTTTGTGATTGAATTTAACGCCTCTACCCCCGATAAAGAGGCACTTCCATTTCAGTTGATTATCGAATTAGGTGAAGCTGTTTGGACATCTCGTTTTGATATTATTCCCGAATCGCCAAAGATTAAAGTTGAGAGGATAATCTTTACTGGTGGCAGTTTCAGACCAGGTTCCAACAGACTGATGAATCTCGTGATCGAAAATGTTGGACACAGCAGATTAGAGGCCTTTAACGCTACAATCACCACAGATGTTCAGGTCGTGAGGGCAATTAATGAAGAAGCGAGTTATCCAGCGATTTCACCCAATCAGGATGCCGTTATTGATGGCAATCTCTTCAGATTAATGGCAGACGATATGACCATCCCCGGGCTTAATGTTCCCTTTGAAATTATTATCGAATCTGAATCGGGATTCAGAGATACAACCGTATTTAACGTGGTGGTTGGAGTTAAAGGTGAGGGCGACCCGCTTGGTCCTGACTCTTATGGCTACATATGCCTTGATTCAGGAGATGAAGATTGGGAGTTTGCGCCGGTTTACGAATGGATCGAAATTGACCCTGACGAAAACAATAATGATTTTAATGGCGAAGTGTTGGATCTTAATGACAGGCGCGACAATGGTGATGTCTCAACTGTGGTTGATCTACCATTTGATTTTATGTATTACGGTGAAGAGTTTGACCAGATAACCATCTGCTCTAACGGTTGGGCAGCTTTTGGCGATCAGGAGGGACTTGCTGATTTTCGCAATCGCAGAATTGCTCAGGCACTCGGACCGAACGCTCAGCTTTGTGTATGGTGGGACAATCTGGTAGTGACAAACAATGCTTCGATCACCGTTGCCTATGACGAAGATGGTGGTAGGTATATCATTGAGTGGAACAATGTTGGCAGGCTACTCGATGGCGGTGGAATCGGTGCACGGGAGACCTTTGAAATCGTGTTATATGACCCTGAAGTGCATCAAACGCCATCAGGCGATGGCGTGATTCTATTTCAATATAAGGACGTTACAAACGAGAATAGAGCAGCTCACAACGATACGCCATACTGCACGATTGGCATTGGCAACCTCGATGATTCTGATGGAATTGAATATACTTACTGGAATACATACCCTGAAGGGGCGGCAGAAATTCGTGACGAGATGGCACTATTGTTTATCAAACAATCCGATTTCAGGGTTAGCGTCCTCGAAGGTACCGTGGTCGATGAAGAGACTGGCGAACCAATTTCTTCTGCTGATATTATTACATCACAATGGTTTAGAGCAGAAACTAATGATGAGGGATTCTATCGAATAGATAATATTATTCTCGGTGAAAACTATGATATTTCAGCATATGCCCAAGGATGGAACGATTCAACTCTAAGTGGCTTTGAGATAGTTTCTGATGAAACATTGACGGTAAATTTCAGCCTGCTCCACCCAGAGATATACTTCGACACCGAGCAATTTGACATAAGGCAATATCAGAACGAGGAGCATTCGGAAAGCATAAACATCGGCAATAGCGGAAACGGATTGCTGGAATGGAGTACCGAGAAACGGATTAGAGGACATGAAGAAATTGCTCCTTGGGAACTTCGAGAGCAGATATTTACCGGGGCTGAAATCCAGGATGATCGGTTGTACGGTGCAATTTATACTGGCGATCACTTTTATGTTGCGGGTCGTAATGATCGTGATCCACAAATTTATGTACTCGATGATGATGGTAATCTAATATCACAATTTCCTCAGTTTATGGAAGGTGAAGATTATGGAATTCGCGATTTAGCATGGGATGGCGAGCTGATATGGGGAGGATTAGACAATCAAATATACGGATTTACCACTGATGGTGAACTCGTTAGTCAATTTGATTCCCCAATCAATTCTGTCAGGCGACTCGCATGGGATGGCGACAGAGAATTATTGTGGGTAAGTACCACTACTTCCAATATTTTTGGTATTGATGCTGAAGGAAATTTAATTAGTGAACTTAATCGACATGATCTGTTGAACTATGGCTTGGCATATTGGCAGGAAGACCCGGATGGGTATCCACTTTACATATTTTTTTATCGAAATGGCATTGGAGATCAAGTAGTATATAAAATGAATCCCGATACCGAGGATACAATGTTTGTCAGGTTACTTCAACCTGAAAATGAAGGCAGAGCCAATGGTGCGTTTATATCTGGTGAATACGATCCTTACAACTGGAGTTTTATATCTTCCATTAATAATATTGCTGATGACCGAATTGATATTTGGCATTTAGAACCGAGATTATCATGGTTTGTACCAGATCCCGAGGAAGGCGAGTTGACCCCGGAAGATGAGATGGAGATTGTGTTGATGTTTGATACAGCTCTTCTGCCAACCGATACATTTGAAGCTGACTTGATCTTCAAGCACAATGCTGGACAAGGTGAGTCAGTCATATCAATAACTCTTGAAGTGCTTGCTGGAGGTGGTGAAAACACGCAGCGCACTCTTGAACTTCAGTCTGGTTGGAATTTGGTTTCGCTCAACATTGAGCCTGACGAATCTGACATAGAAATAATTACTCAAAACTTAGTCGATGCAGGCATTCTAAATATTGTCAAGAATGGTACAGGGCAATTTTATTCACCTCGCGACGGATTTAATAACATTGAATTTTGGGATTTTACTGAAGGGTATCAAATTAATGTGTCCGAGGCGGCTGATTTGACAGTTGAGGGCGTAGGCTTGGACCCTCGCACAGCCATTCCGTTAACTGAAGGATGGAATATGTCGGCGTATTTACTCCAGCCACCAGTTGCTGCTGTGGTAGGTCTTTCAGGCATTGTCGAACAATTAGAAATTGCCAAGGACGGTGATGGAATGTTTTATTTGCCCGAATTTGGTTTCAGCAACATGGGCTCGCTTCGTGAAGGATTGGGTTATCAATACAAAGTTAGCGAAGATGTGGATCTCGTTTATCAAATGCAAGAACAGCTCGCAATTACACCGAATGAAAATATCAGTGCTGTTCATTTTGCCGATGTTGATAATAGTGCCTACAACATGAGCGTCCTTGCAATAAGCGATGACATCAAGCCTGGCTGGGAACTTGGGGTGTTCGACTCTGAAGGGTCGCTTCTTGGTAGTGGTGTCTTCAATGAATATGGAGCTAGTGGTGTGGCAGTTTGGGGAAGCGAACATAGCGAGGAAATTAATTCGACGCTTCTGTTCAAAGTGTGGAATGGTGAGATCGAGATACAGGCAGAGTTAGAGCCCATCAAGGGCGATAACAACTGGACAAGGGATGGCGTTTTGATCGGTAATTTATCGCTCGATGTTACAATTCCGATTGAATTTGGTATTTATGAAGCCTACCCAAATCCATTCAATTCCCGGGTTCAGCTAAAATACGGACTGATCGAAAAAGGTCAAATCACCTTGAAAATCTATTATATTTCTGGGCGTGAAGTTGCCGTGCTAACCGATCGGGTTGTTGAGGCAGGTATCCATAAAATGGACTGGAACCCCACTGGCTTATCTTCAGGTGTGTATTTCGCCCGACTCGTGCAAGCGGATAATGTGGCGATTGAAAAGCTTATGTTGTTGAAATAGGGCTATTATTACTGTAGCTGTCGGCTACGGAGCTTGATTCTTCGGTCATTTGCTGGGCACCCTGACGCCATTTGTGATGAAACCGTAGAAAGATCATCAGAAGATGAGGATAAGGTAGTTGACGTTTCCGTCAGTTCCGCGATAATTTTTCTAAGATTATTGACCATATTTGTCATAGCATTTCCTAAGGAATCATCAGCGGAGGCAACTTTTACTTTCACATTTAGATTGCCATTAGCAATTTCACTTGCTGCTAATGTTTTATCGGCAATGGTATTGATTAACTCACGGAAAGAATTAACTAATTTTCCTATCTCATCCGTAGCCAAATCTTCTAAACTTAAATCTACATTTCCGCGTGCGATTTGGTCAGCAGCTGATGAAATCACGCCGATGCGGGCAGTTATGTTTTTTGTCACAACATATGCAGCAACTCCAGCTGATAAAAGCGATATTATAGTTAGCATTATTAAAAAATATAAGTTGCTAACCGCGTTTTTCTTTAGCAATGAAGCCTTGTCACTTAGATTTTCTGCAAGTATATTTTCAATTTCCTTCAATATGTCAATTTTGTTGGTAATGGTGTTAAACCAGTATTGCGGATCTGTGTCAAATTCTCCAAATTCAGCGTTATCAATTGCATACTGCCTCATCCTTTCGACCTCAGTGACACCTTCATCCTGCATTTTACTGGCAAACATAGATTTCTGTTTGTTATTTGTAAACGATAAAAACACATCATTGTAAGCATTTTGCTCTGCCACAAGTGAGACAAACTTATTGAACATTCCTGTTCCAAAGTAGTCTGGAGCAAATGTATTTGCCATTACTGCTCGCTCAATATCCGCTCGCTCCTTGCCTTTTAGAAAATTTACATATGCTGATATTAAATCTGTCATCTCGGACTGACTACTTATTCTTGAAACCAGAGCTACGGTATTAAGAAATGCGGCGTTCATGTCGGTATAAGCATTCATAGCACTATTTGTAGATATATTTAATGAGTGGACAGTAATTCTGTTTGCAATTACAGTGTTAAGTTTATTCTTGGCACTGTCAAGTTGGTCTTACAAGCTTTGGTCGAAATTACTCAGATCAAATTTTGTAAAAAACGCATCAAATTCTGCAACTTTTTTATCAGTATTTTTTTGCTGTGCATTTAATTCAGTTACAAAATTTTCACCATTACTACCTAGGTATCCTGCGGTTGCACCTCTCTCTTTTTGAGTTTCGTGAACCAAGGCACTAATTCTGATAGAAAGCTCCGTCATATCATGCAACGAAGTTAACTCTTTTACTAAATTATATTTTTCGTTTACGCCTATTACAGAAAAATATATCAATCCAACCATTGGAAATATTAGAATAAAAACGAGTTTACTTCTCATTGATAGGTTTGAAATCCACATAAACATGTCCCTTCAAAGAATAGTAATATTAATTTCTCGATTAATAAATACAAATTTGTATTTATTAGCCCTGCATCCTATACCATAAATATATTACGACAATTCCTGTAGTTTGATAATAACGATTAAGAATCTATTGGGTAAAAATAATTTATATTTTACAAATAGAACATGTATCACACCTACAATATGTGCCTCTGAAATGTAGCAACCGAAATGAATATAGGATAATAAAATTTACATAGGATTTACAAATTTTACAATTTCAATATTCTCTTGATAGGGTTCGATGTGCAAATTTTGCAATAATGATGGTCACTGCGACAGAAATGATAAATCCTATTGTTTTATAATAATTTATCCCATCAGAAAATGGTGATTGACCAGAAGCTACCTGAGCAATTTCCGTGATAAACGATCCAAAATATACATACATAACTGTCCCAGGGATCATGCCCAACCAGGTGCCGAGAATATAATTTCTGAATTTTACCCCTGTGGAACCATAAGCATAATTAAATAAAGTAAATGGGAAAATCGGAGATAACCGAATTAGAAAAATGATTTTGAATCCCGAATTCGCCACACCGACATCAAGCTTTCCTAATTTTTGGGACTGACTGACCTTATTCGCTATCCAATCACGTGCGATATATCGACCGAATATAAATGCGATTGCTGCACTTAGCGTTAATGAGATTGATGCTACTATGGAACCGACTGCAATCCCCCAGATGTAACCTGCTCCCATTACAAAAATTGACCCAGGAAAAAACATTGCTGTTCCAATTGCAAATACGCTTATGTAAACAATATATCCAATCAGTCCCTGGTTCAAAATCCAATCGATAAGAATAGGCAAATATCGCCCAATTGGGTATTGCCACAAGGTATAGGCAATGGCTGTACCCAGAGCAATTGCACTTATTATTTTGGTGGTACTTTTATTTTTCATGATATATAACATATAATACTTCACTAATAAAAACACCAAACAATATTTTACAAAGAGCAAATTTCGTATTAATCCATCTGATTACTTTCATCCAATATCACAACTGAGGGAAAATTTTTAGAGTACTGGTTTATTATAATACAGGTCAATAAATGATCCCGATACAATTATGTAATATATACAAGTTTTGGAAACTTGCAGATTAGTCATTTTAGGCATATATTTAGCTATATTTAGCATGATACGGCAATAATTTCTTTACAAATGTATAGGATGGCATAATCTAATGATGCAAAAATGTGCGATAAAATTTGAATATGTGACTTTACCAAAAGGCACTTCTCAATATTACCACAAATTGGCAGTAGAAGATCCAATCAGATTATCTATATCCTCAATCATAACCATAATGATCTCACTGACAATATTACTATGTACGCCTAACATATCCCTTGCAGACAATGCTGCAAAACTCAAAGCTAAACAAATAAAGAATGACCCTACAATGATTTGGGCAGAGCGCGAAGGAGCTGATGTAATAATTGCCCGCCAACTTGCTGAGACCGATCTATTACATAAAATTCAAGTTTCCATAACCGTCTCCACCTCTGCCAAACAAGAGGAAACTATTGTGGGTAATAATGCTGAATATACAGACTAATTTTCGCGTCAGCATCAGAGCTATTCGCATTTGTACCTCAAGGGATTGGATTACATCGAAATCAAACAAAAAAAATCCTTCAAGATTTTAGCATACATCAGTCGTCAGGCACTTGCCGAGTCATTTGACGTCCAAAAGAACAAAATCAGGTCTTTTGCATTAGCGAGTCTTGTCCATTCAAGCGAAGGAAGAATTGGCGAAGCGTTAAGAAATGCATATTGGGGATACTTGTTGTCAACGACATATCCTGATTCTATTCACTTGAACATTACAGATAGTTTTACCTCTACTAATCCACAAATAACAATGCGAAACTCTATACAGCAGATATTGTCGGATATAAATGTACATTTCAAGGAAAGTTATATCGATGGCGGTTTACTGATCGTTGAACTTTTATTTTCATATAGGGGAGGCACAATTACTGACCTCGATATAAGCTATTACAGCGGGATGGGAATGGAGTATTCACCGGTTGTCAATGGCAAGGCAGTTATTCCGCTCCATGACCAACCTTCGGAGCAAAGCTATCCCCTGACCATTTCGCTCGAATACGCTTATGCCAGCGATATGACAGACGGATCAGAAATCAAGGAGTTATACGATAATTTTCAGCAGAATACCTTTGATAATCGCAAAACAATTATGCTGAATCTCGGTGAAAGTTCCGCGAATGTGGTTTTTACTCCGAATACTAAAATTGAATCTGCTGTGCATAATTACTAACATGACAAACACTCTAATTTTATCCTACACCCCCGGCTCAACACTATTGCACAAAATCGATCCACGTGTCAAGATCATCAGCCTCATGGTGGGGTTATCTGCGATCCTTCTTGCAGGGAATTGGACAGCTTATTTGCCATTAACAGCATTGGCAATAGCATCAACTACTGCAGCGAGATCAACTGTTCGAGAAATTTGGCGTGATGTAAGCTCCCTGTGGATATTTTATCTCATGACCCTATTGATTCATCTCGCGCTTTTAGGAACTCAGGTCATGCAATCCCCAGAAATTTTCTGGGTAGGATTAAATAGAGGGTTATTTTTCGTGGTCAAAATCGCATTGACTGCAGTTTACATCAGTCCATTCTTCAGGACAAGCCATCCGATGGATTTTACGGGTCTGTTGATGCGCAACAGCAATATCTTTCCCGGGTTGTTCAAGCTATTCAGGCGAATCGGATTTGTGCTCCAGACCACGATGCGCTTTCTGCCCTTAATTATGATCGAGATCGAGCGGATTCGCACTGTACACAAGTGTAGAGGCCTGGTGCTTAAGGGTGGATTACGCCAACGCATCTCTACCCTACCCGCATTTATTATTCCTATAATCGATTCCTCTCTCAGAAGATCCATCACCGTTTCTAATGCAATGGTAGCACGTGGATTTGACCTTGATGGCGTTCGAACGATGTATAAACCATTGAATTTTAGAGTGAAAGACATATTTGCCTCGATTTACATAATGACTTGTGTAATAATTATTTTTCTGTTATGACAAGCACTGCACCAAGGCAATTAAAGTTGTTAATAGAATATGATGGTACAGAATTCAGTGGTTGGCAAGTTCAACTTCGTGTGCGAACGGTTCAGGGCGTGATAGAAACTGCGCTCGCAGAAATATTCGGTGAAAAGATCACGCTTTACGGATCAGGCAGAACGGATGCCGGCGTACATGCCCGCGGGCAAATAGCGCACATTTATACCAATAACCATAAGTTACAGTGTGAGCATATCCGCATGGGCGTAAACAGCCTCACTGGTCGGGATGTAAATATTCGAGCGGTAACAGAAGTTGAGGAACCATTTCACGCACGATTTAGTGCGTTAAGCCGCATTTATAAATACACGATCCTTAACCGACCAAATCCGTTACTTCTCAGATATGTGTGGTGGGCAAACAGAGAATGGGATGACCAAGAAATCAGCCATGCTGCAACTTTACTTATTGGTGAACACAGCTTCAAATCATTCTGTCGGGAAAGACCGGATGAAAAGGACTATATATGCAAGGTTTACAAGGCGATGTGGTATTCTAATCCAGATGGAGCTGTATTAGAAATTGAAGCCAACCGATATTTTCATCAAATGGTCAGGGGCATCGTTGGTGCTCTTATTGATGTTGGTCGTGGTCATGTTTCTATGCAGAAATTTACTGAATTAATCGAAAATCCAAAAGACAATGCACAAGTATTTTTTGCACCGGCATCAGGGCTTGTGTTAGAGAGAGTTAATTATTAATATTAGGGTTGAATCATCACGCAAAATTGTTCAACTACAGATAATAATAATTCGGAGTAATTTTTTTGAAATTTTTTATTGATACCGCTAATGTGGATGACATTAGGGAAGCTGAGAGCTTGGGTATTCTTGATGGAGTAACCACCAACCCATCTCTCATTGCAAAGGAGAAAAGACCTTACAATGAAATTGTAAGCGAAATATGCGATATTGTGGACGGTCCAGTCTCGGTTGAAGTTACTGCCACCAAACACAAAGATATGCTTAGCGAAGGCTTGAAACTGGCAGCACTGGACGAAAAGATAGTGGTTAAGATCCCACTTACCCTCGATGGCTTAAAAACTTGTGCAGCACTGGCAGGTCAGGACATTGATGTCAATATGACATTGTGCTTTTCAACTGGACAGGCACTGCTCGCTGCCAAGGCAGGTGCTGCATATATCAGTCCCTTCGTGGGCAGACTCGATGACATCAGCCATGACGGAATGCAATTGATTCGTGATATAGTCGAGATCTATAACAACTATCTATTTGAAACCGAGGTTTTGGTCGCCTCTGTGCGACACCCCATCCACGTCTATGAGGCAGCGTTGGCGGGTGCAGATGTTGCGACAATTCCGCTTAAGGTAATTGAGATGATGATAAAGCATCCTCTCACAGATATTGGTCTCAATAAGTTCCTCGCAGACTGGGAAAAAACCGGTCAGAAAATATAAAATGATTACATATGAAAGACTTAAGAAGAGATTCGAGAAGAAAAACCCACAAGAACCCAAATGTGAGATTCATACTATGATGGATAATAAACCAAAAACAATATTTTGTGATATAGACGGTACATTATGTGAGTATCCCTATACCGAAGATATGGGTGGTTATGACTTTAATAATAAAGCTATGAAACCCTTACCAGGCACATTAAAAAAATTATGGGATTGGGATAAGGCTGGTCATATAATTATCCTGACTACTGGTAGAAAAGAAGGTATGAGAGAATCTACTGAAAGACAATTAAGAGAAGCTGGCATAGTTTATGATAGACTCCTAATGGGTATCGGTGGAGGAGCCCGAGTTCTAATAAATGATTTAAAACCCGATAGAAAGGGAAACACTGCAATAGCCATTAACTTAAACAGAAACAAAGGAGTACAAAATGTCAAAATATAGACATATAGAAGATGAAGGGGTTAGAGAATCCCTTGATGAGTATAAAGATACAATAGATAAGAATAAATCTCACAGATTAGATATTAGTTCATATCGAGTGGATAAGCCTTGGGGACACGAATTGTGGTTAGAACTAAATGAGCATTATGCTTATAATCTGATTCATATGAAAGCTGGAAATAAAAGTAGTTTACAGTGGCACGAAAAGAAAGTTGAAACTAACTATGTGATTGAAGGTGAAGCTGAAGTTCTACTTCAAAATGAAGATGGAACTATGGAATCAAGAACTTATAAGGCAGGTCAAGGTTGGTGTGTACCATTAAAAACAAAACATAGAGTTATAGCCACAACAGATTATACAGCATTAGAATGTTCTACTGCCCACTTAAATGATTGTATTAGATTTGA
>Ga0114996_10006613_pt1 | contig 13290 bp, 12 predicted proteins | sample ArcticOcean_MG_C_4_FD_87039 | JGI IMG/M metagenome (GOLD analysis project Ga0114996, IMG submission 87039) | Marine microbial communities from western Arctic Ocean - ArcticOcean_MG_CB4_134 | ecosystem: Environmental > Aquatic > Marine > Oceanic | place: Arctic Ocean: Canada Basin | collected... | reverse complement strand
TTTCACTCCTAAGACATAGAATGCAACACCGCAAGTAACAACGGTGCCGCTTTTACAAACACTTAACACAATCCGCATTCCGAAACAGAGCCACGCCCGAAAGGGTGCGGCCGATAGTTGTGGGTGCGGCGAGCTGCCCGCCGGGACGCGGTCACCGCCAGAGTCGCTCCCTCCCGTTCGGGCTCGGCTCTGTTTCGGTTTGGGCACTCTTCAGGCGACTTTCATTCACACGGAACCTTCCGCTTTTCGACGAACAACCTTGCAGTTTGTTAAGTCCCTGTAAAATACTGTTTTACTTTCATTTAACCTGGATCCCGTTACTTCACTTGCGCTGGGTCGTCTATTCAATTGACAATCGAAGTATCCCTGAAAGAAAAGGAGAACACGCAATGAAACTCATGACCCTTACCCTCTGCGCTGCGATGGCAAGCGGTATTGTCTTGGCGCAAGACAGCCCGATGCGCGACCGGCAACGGCGGAACCGGACACCGGATGAAGCGATCAGCGCGCTCAATCTAACCCCGGAGCAGGTCACCGCTCTTCAACAAAACCAGCGAGCCAAACGGGAAGCCGCCCGCTCGGTTCACCAAGCGATGGCCGAGCTGGGAAAGCAACTGCGCGCCGAAATGTCTCTGGACAGCCCGAACGCATCAGCGGCGGGACAGTTTCTCGTCGACATGAAATCGAAACGGGAGGAAATCAAGACCATGGGCGAGCAGTTTCAGGCTCAAGCCGTCGCGCTACTCGACGACAATCAAAAGGCGGCTCTAGCTGCACTTGAGCAGACGCGTGAGGTGCAGGCGGCCCTCCACCAAGCGGGATCGCTCGGTCTGACCGGCCCCGGCAAAGGACCAGGTGGTTTTGGCGGACCAGGGCATGGCGGCATGTTCGGAGGCAGCATGTTCGGTGGCGCGTCGATGGGGGGTTTCCGTGGCGGCGGACGCCAGGGATTCCGAGGCCGGCGCGGCCCGCGTCCGGGTACCGGGGATGCACCGGTTCAGTAGTGACGAACAGGCATCACGTCCGAACCTGTAGCAACATCAATTCCATACCAACGGGCCGGCGTACTCTTAGCCGGCCCCGTTTTTTGGATGACGCAGACTGTAACTCGGCTCCGAGGTCACCCGCCGAGTTTCTTATTTGTTCAGTAGGCGTAAATGAAGTTTGACCTTCTCTTTACATCCGTGCTCTTTACATATGTGACGCAAATCCCAGGATTCGATCGATTAGACTTGAAGTTCGAAATAACATTTCAGGAGAGACTGAATAATGAAAAGTAAACTTCTAACTATTTGTTTTAGTGTTCTCGTATTGACGTCAACCGGCGCGTGGGCTCAGCAACGCGGCGACGGCGGTCCAGGACCAGGCGACGGCACGGGACCGGGCGGCCCCGGACCGGGCGGCGGAGGACAGCAAGGTCCCGGAGCGTCGCCGCGCGCTTTGGTGGGTTTTTTGGAACTTGACGAATCGCAGCTCGAAGCATTGGGAATGATGCAGCGCGAGAATGCACAAGCACTCCTGCCTTTGGTGCGGTCAGTTGGAGAGACCCAGGGGTTGTTGCAAGAGGCGCTGACGGCCGATCCGCCAGACGAAACAACGGTCGGACGGTTGGTCCTCGCGGCGCGCGCGCTTCAACAGGAGATCGGCATGCTGCGACAAAGTCAGCTCGAAGCGGCCCCCGACGCCTTGAATCTTTCGCCCGATCAGCGCGAAAAACTACAACTGCTTCAAACCTCGTTGCGGGTCGCGCCGATCGCTCAAATCGCGGCCAGTCTCAACCTTATCCGCGGCCCCGCGTTGGGCGCGCTGTTCGCGCAAGGCGACTTTTCGCCTGCCGTGCCCATACCTCCTGTCGGCGGCTTTCCTGGCCGCACCGGAGACAGCGGCGGTGACCGTGAAATGCGAGGGCTCACGCCGGCCGAGCTGGAAATGACGCTCGAATTCCTGCGGTCCGAGGTAGACCGGATCGGCCAGAACGTGGACCGCGTGTCGCAGCGCTTGTCCATACGGCCCGTTCCGAGAGCGGAGTAGCCTATCCGACAGGGCCGGGGGGGCGATTCCGCTCCTCCGGCCCTTTGTCTTTTGAAGACCCGTTCGGGCAGCCTCCAGAAATTTCAAATATCTTTGATTAGTTATCGTGGGTCTGGCCCATCGTGTCGGCTGGCCCATATCTTGCCGGCCGGCCCATCTTTCCAGGATGCTAAGCTGACTTCGTCTGACGACACCGCTGTCCGTCCGAGGCCTCGCGGGTTCTCAGGCCAACAGCGCGGCGGAAGTCTCGGCGCGAGTTTCGAGGGAGGTCGACCATGAAGTTCCCAAAACACTCCAACAATAAGAAGCATGCAGGTGTTCGCCTCTGCTGCTTCGGCGTGCTATCGCTATGTATCTTCAGCGCCGCCGGCCTTAGTCAAAGTAGCGTCCCGGACTTGCGTTACAAAGAGGCCCCGGAATGGCCGATCCAGGCGGCCAGCGTTGCCGGGACGCCGGCCGGGCCATGGAATTTCGGCCAAGTAGCCGCCGTCGCGACTACGACGAGTGGTCACATATTGGTGCTGCATCGCGGCGCCCATCCGCTCATGGAATTCGACAGCGGCGGCAAGTTCATCAGCTCCTGGGGCAACGGCATGATCAGCGAGGGTAAGGTCACCAGTTTTGCGCCGGGTGACCGCCCAGCAGGAGGGTCCGGCTATACGGCTGTCTATGGCCCGCCAGGATGCTACTCTTGCGGCGCGCACTCGGTGCGCGTGGATCCCCAGGGAAACATCTGGGTTGTCGACGCCGCGGCTCACGTCATTTACAAAATGAATCAGCGGCGTGAGGTGGTCATGCAACTCGGGACCAAGGGAGTTTCTGGTGGCGGAGCTGACAATTTCAACCTGCCCACCGACGTGGGCTTTGCCCCCCACGGCGATCTCTATGTGAGCGACGGGTACGGCAGCGCGCGCGTGGTGAAGTACACGCGCGACGGCAAATATATTCTCCAGTGGGGCACAAGAGGAACGGGTCCCGGGGAGTTCGGGTTGCCGCACAACTTGGTGGTCGATGCGCAAGGGAAGGTATACGTCACTGACCGGGACAACCAGCGCGTCCAGGTCTTTGATTCCAACGGGAAGTTCTTGGACCAGTGGACCGATACCGGGGGCGTTTCTACGCTCTTCATGACCAAAGACCAGCAGATATGGACAGGCGGCGTCCTGCGTAACCTCAAGGGGGAAGTGGTCGCAAGACTACCAGGCAATCCCGGCGGCCACGGCACCACCGTCACCGAATCAGGGGATGTTTTTATCGCCCAACTCGGCCGCGTCGTGCAAAAATTCGTGAAGCAATGACTTCCGGTCTACCAAGGAAAAGTACGGTCCGAATCGAACTGAAGTATTGCCGCGACCTTCCAAAGTGCGTTTAGATAAGAGAAGTTTAGCTGAAAGAAATGGATGAGCTGATCTTCGATGTAACACAAGAGGCGGACGGCGGCTACGTAGCCGAATGCCTGACGGAGAACATTTTCACCCAGGGCGACACCTGGGAAGAGCTAGGATCGAACGTGAAGGAAGCAGTCACTGCGTTCTTCTTTGATCAGGCTGCGCCGCAGAAAGTCCGGCTTCACCTGGTGCGCGATGAGATGCTCGCTCTGCCATGAAGCTGCCGCGGGACCTGGGCGGCGACCGCCTTGTCGCGAGGCTTTGCCGCAAGCGGGAATATGTCCAGGTAAGACAAGTCGGAAGCCACGTCATTCTGGAGACGGATCAGCCAGTCGCGCAACGAATTTCCATTCCTATACATACGGCGTTGCGCGTTGGCACTTTGCATACGATCCTCCGCGCTGTTGCTGAACACAAGAGTGTGAGACGGGAAGACATTCTCAAGACGCTTTGAGGTTGCCGCCCCACGGTCTTCTGTAACCAACTGGTCCGCGTTGTCGGACGTTCGGCAACCTGATAGTTTAGAAGCGGGTCAGGAGGACCGCCCGGCGAGACGCGCGCTCGTTCGCCACGGTCAAACGCCACCGTCAAAAACACGCTTCCTCCTAACTTCCTCTTATTCAGCCAAACATGTGCCTTGCGAAACAACTGGATGCCTTGTGAGTCAAACGACAGCCGATCCTTATAAACTAGATAGCTCCGCGATCCAGAGTCCGCCCAAGACGCTCGCCAGGGCGCTGCGCCATGTCGGGCCGGGGTTGATCCTCGCCGCTACCGTCGTCGGCGCCGGCGAGCTGGTCGCCACGACCGTGCTGGGAGCCGAAACCGGCTACATCCTGCTTTGGCTCATTCTGCTCAGTTGCGCGGTCAAGGTCGTGGTGCAGCATGAGATAGGCCGGTTTACGATCGGGACCGGCGCCACAACTCTCGAAGCGCTCAACAAAGTTCCGGGGCCGCGCATGCGTGTCAGTTGGGTCGTCTGGCTTTGGCTGATCATGGCCAGCTCGCTGCTCTTCTCCACCGGAGGCATGCTGGGGGCCATCGCCGAAGTGCTGCATATGGTCGCACCCGCGGTCCCCATAGTTATTTGGGTTCCGGCGGTGAGCGTCTTGACGTTCTGTCTGCTTTACTTCGGCCGCTATGGGTTGATCGAAAAGGCGTCCCTTGTTCTTGTTGGAACGGTCACCGTCATGACGGTGGCGGGCGTGTTTCTGCTGCTCAAGCGCCCCGACCTGTTTTCCTGGACGCAGGTCGCCGATGGACTGCGCTTTCAGGTTCCCGCCGGTGGCCTTTCGACGGCGCTGATGGTTTTCGGAGCCACGGGAGTCGGGGCGGCCGAGCTGACGTCCTATCCCTACTGGTGCATCGAGAAAGGCTACGCGCGCTTCACGGGCCCCTACGACGGAAGCGAAGCCTGGGTGAACCGGGCTCATGGCTGGGTTGGCGTGCTGCGTCTGGACGTTGTCTTGTCGTTTTTCGTCTACACGTTTGCGACCGTAGCTTTCTTCCTGCTTGGCGCGGGCGTGCTTCATGGCCTGCAGACGATTCCTCAGGGGGCGGACACGATTCGTTCCCTGTCAATGATGTATAGCGAGACTCTCGGGACCTGGTCGTTACCCCTGTTTCTGATCGGTGCGGTGGCCGTACTCTACTCGACAATACTGGCTCTGACCGCTGCATATAGTCGTCTGATAGCGGATTTTCTTGGCGTCGCTGGTTTCTTTGACAGGACGAATTACGAGCAGCGAATGCGCTTCACGCAAGGCGCGATGCTGGCGTTCATCATATTCCCGTGCATCACTTTTTACTTCATCCGTGAGCCGGTGGTGATGTTGAAAATCGGCGGAATTACGCAGGCCATTCTGCTGCCGATCATTGGCTTTTGCACGGTCTATCTGCTGCGCCGTCACTTGCCGCAATCGATCGCACCTTCGCGGAATCTCAGGCTGGCGTTGTGGGCGACCTCGTCGATCATGGCGCTGGTTGTGCTGGGCGCGTTCTACTTTCAGTTCGCCGCTTAGCTTGCGCTTCTCCCCGGACTGAGACCGCGATTTAGCGCTAGACTTGCGTGAGGGCTCGCTCAGGGCCCTGCAGCGCGTCCCATGCCGACAACCGACCCCTATTCGAGAAACGCTAGTGACTACCTGGAACCGCCTCGCGGACTCTGGGCCACGGCGCGCCATCTCGGCCCGGGCATGATCCTGGTCGGTTCGGTTGTCGGTTCAGGCGAATTGATCGTGACGACCAAGTTGGGCGCGGTCGCCGGTTTTGTCTTGCTTTGGTTTGTCCTGCTTTCCTGCTTTGTCAAAGTCGTCGTTCAGACCGAGCTGGCACGCCACACCATCGCCAGCGGCCAGACTTTCTTGCGAGTATTCAATACCCTGCCCGGACCGAAGGGACCGCGACCCGCCTGGCTGACCTTGCCTTGGATGGCGGTGCTGGTGCTTTGCTCTGTCGTGGCCGTCGCTATCTTTGTGCATCTCGATGAGGGATCGCGAACCGCGTCCGCCGCGCTGTTGTTAAGCGTCGGCGTTGGCCTGGTTTCCTTCGTCACCGGCTGGATGGTTAGCCGTCGAGAATCAGCCTCGGGTGGGGCGGTGTCCTGGGCCCCGTCCCAACAACAATCTCGCCCGGAGGTCAACTGGTTCACGTGGCTTTGGTTGGCGTCTTCGCTCCTTGTATTCGTTAACTCGGGCGCCATTTTGGGAGGGGCGGGACAGGTACTTGAAATGGCGTTCCCAGGTATTCTCGGCGAAGGCGGTGCGCGCTATTGGTCGATCATCATTGCGATTCTCTGTGGCGCGTTGCTGCTCGCCGGAACCTACGGTTCATTGGAAAAATTGCTCATCGTATTGGTCGCCTCATTCACGTTGTTGACCGTTGTCTGCACGGCGCTGTTGCAGTGGACTGGGTTTGCCGTGAGCTGGCAAGACATTGCCGGCGGACTGTCGCTGGGTGTGCCGGATGAGATCTCGACGATGTTGGTGCTGACGGCGCTTGCCATGTACGCGGGCACTGGCGTGGCGTTTGGCGAGATGTGGGTCTACACCTACTGGTGCGTCGAGAAGGGCTATGCCCGCAACGCCGGTGCGCCCCAACCCGGCAGCGAGTGGCCGCGCCGGGCCAAGGGCTGGATTCGGGTCATGTATACGGATGCAGCCCTAACGATGGTCGTTTACACCGTCAGCACTGTTTGTTTTTATCTGCTTGGGGCGGCCATTCTCCACGTCCAACAGCTCAATCCGGACGGGCGCGAAACGATCGTAACGCTCAGCTCGATCTACACCGACAGCTTCGGCGGCTGGGCGGCAAGCTTGTTTCTCGTTGGATCGTTCGTCGTCCTCTTCACGACCGTGTTGTCAGGAGCTGCGGCGAGCAGTCGTACGATGGCCGACGCGATCGCTGTGATTGGGATCATCGATGCTTCCGACTACGCGGCTCGGCTGCGCCTCATTCGGCTCTTCGTCGTCGTCTCGCTCGTGTTATTTGCCGTTGCCTACTGGTTGTTCGAAAACCCGCCGCAAATGCTGCTGATTACTAGCAGCCTGATTGCTGCCCTGATGTATCCCATCCTGGGACTGGGAACGCTCTATCTTCGATACCGCAGGGTCGATTCTCGGATAGTACCGGGCCCGCTCACGACGGCATGGTTGTGGGTTTGCGCGATCGTGCTGGCGGTCGTCTCGCCCGGCGGCATTTTCGTGGCGCTGGCCATTAGCTTCGGATGGATCAATTTCGGATGAGCTGGTTCCTATTTCTCACCACCTGACGGACGAATGTCAGGCTTCGACGGCAGCGATCAGCGCCTGGATATAACCCACGGTCCAGGCCCTTCCCCGGTGGCACCATTCCGCGTCTCCCACCATGCGAGGCACATGGTCGGGGAGCAAGAAGCCGTGAAATCCCACCTGTTTGAGGGTTCGTATCGTTTCGACGGGATCGCAGTTTCCGTCGCCCAGGTAACATTCCGTGAAATCTTCGACAGAGCCCTGAACATCCCGTAAATGGACGTAAAAGAGCTTGTTGCGTTCTCCAAAATAGCGGATGGCATCGATGACGCCGGCTCCCCCCTTCATCTCGGACCAGCAACCATGGCAGAAGTCCAGCCCGTGCATCGGACTATCGAAAGTTTCCATGGCACGGCGGAAGTTTTCGAAGTTGCGGAACACACGTCCCACGCCGCCGAGCGAGGGTACCGGAGGATCATCTGGATGCAGCGCCAGCCGCAGACCAACTTCCTCGCAAACCGGCAGGATGCGCTCCAGATACCAGCAATAGTTCTCCCAGATTTCCTGTTCGCTGTATTCGCGCTCGACGCCAATATTGCCCCAACTTCCAAACGATGAGTCGTCGCCCGCTTTCGCCGATTGGGCCGTCTCGTAGTTGAACGCCGTCGCCAGCGCACCGCCGCGAACGGGCGTGTCCTGGGATGTTCGCCATACGCCCGCCGGCATGAAAGCATACCCGAGGAAGGGGATACCCGCTCGCGCGACGTTCCGAATTGTGTAGATCATGTTGTCCAACTGCTTCTCGCGGCCCTTGGCGCCTAGCATGATCTGGTCATAGAATCGCGTCGGCACATTTTCGATAGCGATCAACCGCAATTGGGCCTCGGCCGCCTGCTGGACCAGCCCGGCGAGATCTTCGTATTCCCAGCGCTCCTCGCCTGGCAGCAACGGCGCATTCAGTTGGAAGTCGTCGCAGCCGCATTGCTTAATAAACCGCAGCCGCGAGGGCGTTATTTCATGGAACTGCCCCAGGCCGACGCGCATGGGAAGGTTGTCAAGATTGATCTTTTCAAGATTGATCATGATTAAGTGAATGGCGGATACGGGAATACTGCACGCAATCAATGCCAGATGCAGGAATCAATATAGCCAATCAAGGGCGCCCGCCGACACTCGGCGCCGATTTCGCGCGGTGCTTGATTCCTAGGCCTTCGGTTCGTGACCTGGAGCCAGTCCGTAATAATTCTGGTGGGGCCCACCGCGCGAGTGAGCGAAATAAGGGCCGCAGGTCTCTGACGAGCCCAGCGCTACGGGAGTTAGACAACAACGACGCAATGCAATTTGGCGCCTTGTAGGCGGATCACGATGAACCACGGACCTTGCTGCTTCAGGCATAATCGGTGAATGCCCAAAATCATCGTCGCTGAATGCCGGCAGGAAATCTCGTCCTTTAATCCGATCCCCAGTCGCTACGACGACTTCTCGGTCCGGTTTGGCGCCGAGGTACTTGACTACTACTCCACTGTGCGCGGTGAGGTCGGGGGCGCTCTTGACGTCCTTCAGGCCGAGGACGGCTACGAAGTGGTTCCCACCTACAGTGCCGAGTCGATCACCTCGGGAGGCACCCTCGACAGGGCAGACTTTGAACACATCGCCGGCGACTTCCTCGGCGAGCTGGAAAAAGCCGGGTCCGCTGACGGCGCCTATTTTGCGCTGCACGGAGCCATGGGCGCGGAAGGTCAGGATGATCCGGAAGCCTACCTGCTCGGAGAGGCCCGCAAGATCCTGGGAGAAGACACCCCGATCGTTATTTCGCTCGATCTGCACGGCGTCGTGACCGATGGCATGCTCGAGCACAGCGACGCGATTGTCATCTACCACACCTATCCCCATGTGGATTTTTACGAGACCGGTGTCAGAGCCGCGCGGCTTCTCATCAGCATCCTGGCGGGGAAGGCCAAGCCGTTGATGGGGCGGGTCAAGATTCCAGCGCTCGTTCGTGGCGACGAGCTGATCACCGAGACAGGCAGTTTCGGGGACGTGGTTGGGCGGGCGCAAGAGATGGAACAACACCCGAACGGTCTCGGCGCCGGAATGCTGATCGGCAACCCCTTCACCGACGTACCCGAGTTGCGGTCGAACAGCCTGGTGGTCACGAATGACGATCGAGCGCTGGCCGAGAGTTGGGCGGCCGAGCTTGCAAACCAAATGTGGACGCATCACGAGCAAATGCAAGTTCCGCTGACTAGCATCGAAGAGGCCGTCCGAATCGCTTGCCGGACCGAAGGAACCGCCGTTCTGATGGACGCCGCCGATGCCACCAGTTCCGGGGCCTCGGGGGACAGCGCCGCGATTCTGCATGAGGTCATAGCGACTGGATTCCAAGGCAGCGTGCTCGCCCCGATCGTCGACCCACCGGCTGCCGCAAAGGCTTTTGCCGCGGGCGTTGGCGGCACGGTTCGAACCACTGTCGGCGGAGCGCTCGATCCGCGCCGCTTCAAGCCCCTCGAGATCGAGGCTCGCGTGAAACTCTTATCAGATGGAGGAATCCGTAGCGAGTCGTTTGGCAGCAAATGGTCAGCCGGGCCGACAGCCGTGCTCGAATTCGGCAACTGTGTTCTTGTAGTGACGAGCCGTCCGGTGAGTCTGTTTGATCGCGCCCTGTTCCATGCGCACGGGCAGGATCCCAAACGTTTTGATTTAGTCGTCGTGAAGTCACCCCACTGTGAGCCGCATATGTTTGCTGACTGGTGTGGCCGTTTGATCAACGTCGACGGCCCCGGGGCGACCAGCGCCAACCTCCCGACCCTCGGGCACACGAAGTGCGCCAGGCCGGTTTTCCCGCTCGACGACGACGTGCCTTTCGCGCCTGAAGTTGAAATCTACCAGCGCGCCCGCTACCGCCATGCGTAGCCGGAAAGCGGGCTAAGCGCCCTGGAGCCGAACCGTGACCGCTTGCACACTGCCCGGCGGCAAGTGCAAGCGGAGTTGGCCGCTTTCGACGCGAATCTCTGCTTTCACCGGAACGACGGCCTCGGGGTTTTCCACGGCATTCTCGGCTCGAACGCTTGGCCCCGAAAGAGACTTCCCTGTCGCCTCCTCCACGTCGCCTCCGAGGAGATCGACAGCGGCTTCGGCGGGGTTCGTTGGATCTTGGTTGACGAGTGTCAGCAGAACTTCTCGGCCCGAGCGGGACGCGGAAACGCTGATGCTCGGGCGGCTGCGCTTCTCACGGCCGATCAGCGGAGCGTTCTTCATCTCGGTCCAGATCGCCCTGCCCCCCTGATGAGCCCGGTACATCTCGTAGACATGGAACGTCGGCGTAAGTGCCATCTTCGATCCTTCCGTCAGGATCAGCGCGTGCAGGCAGTTTGCGACTTGGGCGATGTTCGTCATCGTGATGCGCTGGGCATATTGGTGGAACAGATTGAGGCAACTGGCCGCGAAGATCGCTTCACGGAGAACGCCGCGCTGCGCGAACCCCTCCTCGATGACCGGATCGCTGTGCCAAGCTCCCCATTCGTCGATGACAAGCCCGATCGGTTTCGGCTTCAGGGGTCCGAAGAGGCGCATCTTGGCGCGGAAGGGTTCCACCTGATCGATCGCTTGAATGGATTCCTGGATCAGCTTTTCGAAATCTCCGACATCCAGCATCAAATCCAGATACTCGCCGTCGCTGAAGCCGGTGCTATGCCCGCGGCGGAAGTAGCGATGGAAAGAGACGTGATCGAGGTAGGGCAACCCGGGGCCGACGGCCTGTAAGAACTTCGCGTTCCAGCCCGGAGCGTTGTGGCCGGCGGCGACCAGTTGCAAGCCTTGAGTCAGGCCCAGGCGCTTGAAGTAAACCGCGTATTGGCGATACTGCTGCGCGAACTCCTCAGGGGTGAACAGGCCGCCGCAGCCCCAGTTCTCATTGCCGATGCCCCACCAGTTCACGCCGTAGGGCTCGGCTTGGCCGTGACTCCGCCTCAGGCCCGCGTAGCCGGTGTCCTTGGTTCCGTTGCAGTAGTCGAGCCAGTTCAGGGCTTCGCTAATCGTGCCCGTCCCGACGTTGACGCTCGGGTAGGGTTCGGCGCCCAGCAGCCGGCACCATCGAATGAACTCGGCCGTTCCAAAAGTGTTGGGCTCCTCGCGTTTCCACCAATGGTTGGTTCGCGGCGGGCGATCCTCAACAGGTCCTACTCCGTCTTCCCAGTGGTAGGTGTCAGCGAAACAGCCGCCGGGCCATCGGATGATGGAGGGCTTTATGCGCTTGAGCGCATTGAGGGCGTCGAGCCGGTAGCCGTCTTGGTTCGCGATCTCGGAATCGGAGCCAACCCAGGCACCCTCGTAGATCACGCGTCCGATGTGCTCGGCGAAGTGACCGTAGATCAGGGGGTTGATGGTCGCGATCTCCTGGTCTAGGTTTACCGTGACTTCGACGCCCGGTTTCTGGGCTCGCAGCGGGAGAGCCGCTGCGAGTGATCCAATAAAGACTCGTCGATTCAAGGGCACTGGTATCCTCCTGGGGGTCAACGGCTCGGCGCGGGCATTCGCTTCCGACGCTTCCGAGTTTGAATGTTCCTGGCTGTGGCTGCAAGCGGTTTGTATGCGCGAGGCTTGGAGTGCCTACAAAAATTTCCGCGGTTGGACATCGGCCTTGCCGGATTGTCGTGCCGCGACGAGGCGATATCGCCACGGATGGCGACACGGATGGCGACACGGCACTCTGGAAACCCGCGCCACGCCGAGCGGTCCTCTCGCGCTCGATAGGGACGAAGGGCTCGGCGGGTCGCTGCATTACAATAAGGGGCAGAATGGTTTTCCACATTCGCGCTTAAGCCGATTGAGAGCGAACGTCCGCCGGTTTTTCTTTTCACCGAATCAGTTGAGGAGACTTAAACCTCCTTTCCTTACCTAGCTGACGCGCGTTCGACGAAGCGCTGTATTAGCAATTTCCAGGAGCAACAAACTATGAAGTTTTTTATTGATTCAGCCAACCTAGACGACTTGCGTCACGCGGCTGCTTACGGAATCGTGGACGGGGTGACGACGAACCCCTCGCTGATTGCAAAAGAAGGCCACGATCATCACGACCAGATTCGGGCGATCTGTGAAATCATCGACGGCGATATCAGCGCCGAAGTGGTTTCGACCGACGCCGAAAGCATGATCCGCGAAGGGCGTGAGCTGGCCGCGTTGCACTCCAATGTTGTCGTCAAATGCCCCCTGATTCGTGAAGGGATCAAGGCGACGAAGGCACTTTCCTCTGAAGGGATTCGGGTCAACGTTACGTTGTGCTTCACGGCGACGCAGGCGCTGCTGGCGGCCAAGGCGGGCGCTTACATCATTAGCCCGTTCCTGGGCCGGCTGGACGATATTTCGGCCGATAGTATGGACTTGATTCATGACATCGTGACGATCTACGAGAACTACGGTTATCCAACCCAGGTGCTGGCCGCATCGATTCGCAGCCCGCTCCATGTGAAGGACGCGGCTTTGGCCGGAGCCCACATCGCGACGCTGCCGACGAAGGTTCTCGAGCAACTCTTTAATCATCCGCTCACCGACAGTGGTCTGGAAACGTTCTTGGCGGACTATCGCAAGACGATCCAAGAAGTTTCCGCCGGATAAAGGGTCGACTGTCGAGCCCTTGCTGCACGGAAGGGAGTCCTCGATCAGGACTCAAATTGCAGGTTTTTGCAGGTTGTTGCAGGGTTTCGGGCTTTTTTAGCTTTGCGGAGCCGGGATCGAGGTTCCGAGTCTTTGTGGGTCGCTCGTTCTTCGGTGCTTCTCGGCGACGGAGAACTCCAGTCTTCGCCGCTTCGCGGCGATGGACCGACAGGATTGCCGGTCCCTACGGTTTGGCTCAATTTTGCGTTCTGGGCTGTGATGTTTATAGAGGCGCCTCTTGCTCCGGTTGATTGAACCTTGCAGCCGCCTCCAATCGGAAACGCAAAAAACGGCTGCTTGCGGATGGTCTTCTTGCTCGGCAAACTGAGAGCTTGCGCCACATTTGCGAAGCTTGCGGCACGTCTGGCCGGCGAAACGGCCGGCTGCTGCTGAGTTAAGAAGCCATCCGCGGTGGATGACCACAAATTCGGAGAGCAACTCGAAAACTGTCCAGGCCTGGAAACGGTCGTGTTGGTCCGGCGATCTATGTC
>Ga0114996_10006612_pt1 | contig 13291 bp, 9 predicted proteins | sample ArcticOcean_MG_C_4_FD_87039 | JGI IMG/M metagenome (GOLD analysis project Ga0114996, IMG submission 87039) | Marine microbial communities from western Arctic Ocean - ArcticOcean_MG_CB4_134 | ecosystem: Environmental > Aquatic > Marine > Oceanic | place: Arctic Ocean: Canada Basin | collected... | reverse complement strand
GGAGGGAGGTCTGGGTCGATCGCGATGACGCGTGCCTCGATGGTGTGCGTACCCTGCGACAAGGGCGGGCACCGGTGCAGGAATGTATCGCTCTTCCAGGCCTTGGTCGGATCGGAAGCAAGATGGCCGAGCTTGCGGCGGCCCTCGAAGTACTCGACGCGCAGGATCCGCAGTCCGTACTTCGAGTGGTCCGCGAGCAGGGTCTCACCAAACCCGTTGATGTAGAGCATGAGGGGTTGCTGGCCGGCACCGCGAAATTCGATGTCGTCGCCTTTGAGCCCCGCGGCGAACAGGTGGCGCTTCCTGCCGCCCCCCGCGGCGCCGGACATCGGCCCGAACTTGGTCGCACGACGCAAGAAGAGCAGCGCGAAGCAGGTGTTGTGGGTGGCACCCCATCCGCCGAGCTTCTTGTTCTGTCGCTTGAGCAGGACCCGGGCGCCTTCGACGTACCACCAGTGGTCGCCGAATTTCTCAACTCGATTGAGACCACCAACCCGTTCCATTCCGTAGAGGTAGTAGAGCAACCAGGTGCCACCCCTCTGACCTGGCCTCTGATCTTGGGTCACGCTGAAGTAGGTTTCGAGCCAGTTCAAGCCGGCCCCCACCGCATGTTCCAGTCGACGGCGTGCGTTCTTGCCCAGTTTCTTGCCGAGCCCGATCTCGCAGATCTTCAAGATCGAGACACCTGCAGTCGTCATGGTACCCGTACCGTGCCGGCTCTTCGGTTTCCCAGGTCGGTACCCGAAACCGGCGACTTCGCGCGTGCCGACGCCAGTGTGTTTGGTGATCTTGACGGCTACCTGGTGGAACTCTTCTTGGTGCTTGAGCGTGCCTTCGATCAGCCTCGTCCACACTTCGGTGGGCACCTTCAACCCGGCTTTGTCGGCAGCCCACAAGCCTAGCGCCGCGTACTGCGTGTTGGACAGATCCGGGGCGCCATGTGGATAGGCCCAGGTACCCTGTCTTGCCTGACTCCTGAGCAAGATGGCCAACAGTCGACGCATTCGGGGGCGGTGTTCGGGGAGTCCTGTCGCACCGTAGGCGAGCAACATGCAGGCGACTGCGTAGGTAGCCGTCGGATTCACGCTATCCAGGTACGCGAACGCCCGGCGCAATGCCGGATGGTCCATCTGCACCCCGCACTTGAGAAGGGCGTAGGCACACAATCCGCCCTGGCCGCCGACGTGGCCGTACACGCCCCACGAGCCGTCGCGGAGCTGGGTGTCAAGGAGTCGCTCCACGCCATTTGCGATCGCGGCGTCGATCTCCGGCTTCAGGGCGAGCTCCTCTTTCAGGTTCTGTTGGAGTGCCAAGGTGTCGGCAGCAACTCGCGACTTGGACTGGGCCTGGACCTCGGCTCTGGATAACCTGGGTTTGCTTACAGGCGCCGCACGGTACTTCGCCCGGACCTCCCTGGCGGAGAGGGCTCGCCGGTAGATCACTACCTGGTCGATTCTGCCCTTGTGCCCTGTGTGTACAGTGGGGGCCTTGCCGATCGTCACCGGTCCAGGACCGGTCATGGCAGGAACCGGCAACTTCGCCGAGGCCACTCGGACTCCATTCATATAGAGCCAAACGTCAGTGCCTTTCCTGACACCTACCAGGGTGTACCAGCGTCCCGCGATGATCCCCTCCGGGCGGGTCGAACTTGCGTTGGCGCTAGCTCCCTCGCCGTAGATCTGAAAGAGGAAAGTCCCGTTCGGGTGGTACCAAAGCCCGTAGTTGCGACGGAGCAGATCGTCGGCCTTACCCACAACTCGAACCCAATCCTGCTGGTGGAAGGAGTCGATGTAGACCGATGCGCAGATCGTCATGTCGCCGGTGATACGCAGATCCGCGTGGTCCGGGATGGATGCATAGGCCTTGCCGTGGAACTGCAAGGCTTTGCCGGTGATCCCACTGGAGGACCAGCTGGGATCCGTTGGCTCCACCGCCTCTGTGGTCCCCAGGACTCCGTGATGGCTGCGGGTAGAATCCCGTAGGGTCTGCCCGGATCCGCGATCCATTCGCCATGACCCTACTTGAGACTGGACGTTTGATGCCGCGAAGGCGAGGGTGAGCCCGGCGAGCAACCAGCGGGACTTCATCGTATGTTGGACTCTCAACCTGCGAAAATCGGGTTCTTGGCCGGTTACCTCGAGTCCGGTTTCGAGACGACACCGACTGGGCATACACGCCCGAGTGTCGGCTATCGGTGGTGGCCCGTCAAGCTGTCCGAATCCCCTCGTTCACGCACCTCGGTGGCAACCTTCGCCGCCAGCCTGGATGAAGACCACATCGTCCAATCCATCTCCAACTCCATTGAGGTCGAGGGTCAAGATCGGGCTGCGGAAGTTCGTTCCTGGGAACTCCCTCTCCGGATCGCTCTTGGGGAGAACCCAGATGGTCTTGCCAGTTGCCGGTTTCGTGTTCCGAGTGTGAGACCTCGGGAATTGCAGTTTGAACCGGTTATCAGCTACCGTTTTCAGTCATACTGGACTGGTCCCCCAATGACGAATCTGCAGCTGTTGCTTACCAGAAGAGAGCTGTGCATATTCCCGAACACCCTGAACACTATCAGGTCCTCGAAGTCAGCAAGAGCGTTCACGCTTCCGACAAGCGCGAGGTGGAATTGGGGGACCGGCTTCGTCTTCTAGTCGACCGAGGCGCCGTGGAGTGTTGCCCCCGGGGTTCTGACGGTGATCGAGATGGTCGATTGCCGCGCTCGCTTGATCCGGGACTCGAGGGAGCGGCTGGATTCGTGTACACAACTCGTCGGGAGGCGGTATGGACCATCCTGCGGTTCACTTCACCACGGTCTTGATGGCGTTCTTCGCGATCATGAACCCGATCGCGAACGCGCCGATCTTCGTCGGTCTGACCGATGATCTCGACTCCCGGACCCGGCGGAGGGTGGCGCTGCGCGCGGTCCTGCTCGCGTTCGGCCTCGTCGTGGTCTTCGCGCTCGGCGGGCGAGCGATCTTCTCGATCTTCGGGATCACGCTGCCGGCGTTCCGCATCGCGGGCGGCGCGCTGGTCGGGCTCGTGGGCTTCCACATGCTCCAGGGCGAGCAGTCGGCGGTCCACTCCCCCAAGGACGAGGACAACGAGAAGAGCCGCGACGCCGCGCTCGACATCGCGATCTCTCCTCTCGCGCTGCCCATCCTGGCGGGACCGGGGACGATCGCCACGGCCATGAGTTTTGCGGCGGACACGACGTTTTTCGCGGTCCTGCGGGTGATCGCCGCGTTCGCGGTGATGTGCGCGGTGACCTGGGCGACCTTTCTCGCCGGCGAGTCGCTGACGCGCTACCTCGGCGAGAACGCGATCAAGGTGGTGACCCGCCTGATGGGGCTCATCCTCGCGGTGATCGGGGTCCAGATGATGATCACCGGGGTGCGCGGAGCCGTGATGCTCTCGTAGGGGCGTTGGTGCATGAATCCCCCATCGCGTGATCGCAGCTGGTCGCAAGCTCGATGACCCTGATGAGGAGGAGACCGGGTCATGTCGAGCAAACGATCACGAGTGCACCCGAAGTACAAGACCAGGCACCGCGTCGGCAACGCTCTGGCCCATACCGACCAGGAGCTGTCCACGCGCTGGATGGACTCGCAGCCGTGGCCATAATGCTCACTACATCCGCCGTCCCGTAGTTGATCGTGTCCGATCCGAGGCCGCGGTCGAACTTGTAGTAGAGGAGCGGCGTTTGTGCGTTCGCCATGGCTGAGAACGCAAGGAGTCCGAGAGAGGCAGTAAGCGAAGAGGTTTTCATCAGGTTAGCCATCACGACAGCGCAGCCACGCTCATCGCAAGATCCACCCTACGCGAGGTTCACGAATCCCACGATCCTCTTTCCAGCACAAATGAATAGCGCGGCGCGTAGGAGATAGCCAAACTCCAGGGCGTCGGTTGTTTCGCGGTCTCTTGACGCCCGATGCCACATCCGCGCGGCCTTGCCGCTCATACATGGACGAAGCGGTTGAGGAACCGCGCAGCCTCGGAGGATCCAGATGCACAAGATAGCCACGCTTGCCAACTCGATATTGATGGTTGCCGTACCCTGCGCATACGCGCAGCAGCAGAAACAGGAGAAACCAACCGAGAACCGTCTCGAATTCAAAGAGCACGGCTTCGCGATTCGGCTTCCCGACGGCTGGAAGCAGACCGGGGTGAAAGGTGCCGCATTCCTGGTAGCGATTGGACCAGCCGAATCCGGGCGGCGCCTGGGCCTCAACATCCGGGTCTCAGACAGCCTCACCGCCACCGAGATCCGCAAGAAGGGATTCACTGACCGGGTGCGCGCCGGCATCAAGAAGGGTCTGGCCTCGTACGAAGCCGACGGCGAAGGCGTGATGCGAGTCGGCGGGCCAACCGGGATCTGGCTGCGAGGCAAGGTCGGCGCAATGTGCATCAAGCAGTACCTGTTCACTGGTCCATCGACGGGGTTCATCGCGACATTCACCTATTCAGACAGCATCGGTAAGCGACATCTGGCGTCGATCGACGAGGCGGTGGCATCGATCGAGCTGGCAATTCCGACCGGCGCGTCGACGGCGACGATCAAGGGTCGCCGAGTATCCGCCGAACACGGCTTGTCGATGGATCTGCCCAAGGGCTGGCGACTGGACGCGGCGCCCAGCGGCACGTTCTTGTTGTTGCGCGGCCCGGGGACAGCGTCAATCAACGTCCGCACCGTGGCGTCGCTGACCAGGTACGTCGATCCGAAGACGCTCGTGGCACAGGTCAAGCCAGTCCTGAGGAAGTCCCTCGGTAAAGACTACAGGGTCCTGCGTGCCAGGTCGGTGAGGATCGGCAAGCGCCGGGCGACGCGCATCGAGTCCCGGTTCAAGAGCGGTGACACAAAGATGCGCATCTTGCAGTTGTTCGTTCCCGGCCAGAAACGAGGCTTCATCCTGACCTTCACCGCCAAAGCCGCCGACTACCAGAGGCAGCAAGGCAGCATCAACAAGGCGATCAGGTCGCTGCGTATCAACTGAGCGGTGCGGTTGCCGCAGCTACCTTCGCGCACGGGAATCTCCGTGAAGCGACGACATTTCGCGGCCCGAGGTGGTACCGGCGCGTTCGCCACCGGGTGGGGGACGCGCTGCAGCTTGGAGCGTCTATCCTCGTTGAAACACAGGGTTCTCGGCGTGCCCACCATGTGGATGACGTCCTTGTTCGATCTGGCGCGGTTGCCACCACCCGCGCCTGCATGACGGGAGCGACCCGTCCGGGCTCGACCACCAATGCGCGTCTCGCTGTAGAAGCGGCCGCCGTTGTCGAGTGCCTTGAGCGCGCCATCGTAGTGTTTGTATGGAATCACCTTCTTCATAGCTCAGGCATTTTAGTCATCCCGGCAGATCACAAGGCGAAACCACGTCGGTTTGAGCATCATCGCGGGGCCGTGACAGGCGGCGATGTCGGGGGACTTGCTGGAGGAACTGCCGAAATTGCAGCTTGGAATGTCTATCCTCTGCACGATGCGCTTTCCCCTCAAGCTCACCCTCGTCGGCCTCGTCGCCACGAGTCCGCTCTTCGCTCAGCCCGAACTCCACCCCGGCGAATTCAAGATGAAGCCGCAGATCGACGCCGCGATCGCACGCGGTGTCGAATTCCTGCTGAATGGTCAGCTTCGCGACGGTTCCTTCGGCAATGGCAACTACCCGGTCGGCCGCACTGGTCTCCGGGTCTACGCCTTGCTCAAGTCGGGGGTTCGGACGGACCATCCTGTGATGCGAAGAGCTCTCGCTTACCTCGAAGGGGCTTGGACCAACAAGACCTACTCCCTCGCCTGCGCGATGCTCGCCTTTTCGACGACTGGAGAGCCCAGGCATGAGGCCCACATCGAGCGCATGCTCCCGATCTTGCTCAAGGCGCAGAACAAGAAGCTAGGCATCTTCGGATATCCACACGGCGGCGACCTCTCCAACACTCAGTACGCTGCACTTGGGCTGTGGGTTGCGCACAAGACGGGGCTCAAGGTGCCGCTCGCGACGTGGAACAACTTGATCACGGGCACCCTCAAGCACCAGGAGGAAGCCCACTACATGGACGTCAAGATCACCACGAAGACCGGCGTGGGCAAGGTCGAGGTCGCGGGGTTCTCCTACCGGCAACAAAACAAGTACGCGAAGAACAAGCAAGCCGTCACCCACACGATGACGACGGCCGGCGTGTCGATCCTCAAGATCTGTGAGATCTGTCTCGGCAAGAACATGCGCAAGCTGGATCGCGGACGGGTGAAGCGCGGGATCGAGCTCGGTCTAAACTTCTTCGACGCCCGGTTCACAGTGACGAAGCCGACTCCCGGACGGTGGTTGATGTACTACCTCTACGGCCTCGAGCGCGTCGGCGCACTGAATCGGGTGGAGAAGTTCGGCGAGCACTGGTGGTACGTCCCGGGTGCCCGGCATCTGCTGAAGTCGCAGAAGAAGAAGACCGGTGGCTGGGGTCGGGACATGCCGGACACCTGCTTCGCCTTGCTCTTTCTGCGTCGCGCGACCAAGAGCGGTCCGATCTCTGGGACCGGTGCCAGCAGCGCCAGGCGCCACGCCTTCGCCGCCGGCGGATCGGCCGACGACATTCAGTTCCGCGGTGCAGGTCAGCAACCGGTCGGCCTCTACATCAATGGCTTCGGCAAGAACCTGCTGGCGGAACATGAGGAATACGGCCTGCGGATCGTGCGGATGGAGTACTTCAAGGGCCAGCAGCGTCTCGGTCTGCTCGCGGGCAACCCGGCCAAGGTCTGGAAGACCGATACCTTCCTCTATCGCTGCGCGCAGCTGAAGTACGGCACACACATCGTACATGCGCGCGTCGTCGCCATCGATCCCACGGTCGCCGGATCAGAACCCTCGAAGACCGTGACGATCAAGTCCAAGCCGATGACCGTGTTGATTCGCGACGTCATCGAACCGTGGATGACCGCGGTCGCGGACATGCAGCGCGACAACTTGATCCGCAAGCTCGGCAAGAAGCTCAAGCTGACCGCGAGTAGCAACCAGAAGACTTCGCGCCTGCTCTGCGATGGCCAGGACTCCACGAGTTGGTACACCGAGGCCGCCGACGCCAAGCCGACTCTGATCTTCGAGTTTGGCGCGCTGATCACGGCGCGTCGGATCACCCTGACTCAATGTCTTCGGACGCCCGCGGATCTCAAGAAGTACGGCCGGATCACCGCGATGGAGTACGTCTGGGGCAAGAGCAAGAAGTTCAAGCGCTTCGAGATGAACACCGATCCGCTCGGCGTGACCGTCTTCGAATTCTCGAAGCAGCGCCGGGGTCGTAAGTTGACGCTGCGTGTGGCTCAGCGGGGTGGCAAGGCTGATCTACCGGTTGGCTTCGCGGAGATCTCGCTTGGGCAAGAGCGGCTCCCGAAGCCGACGCGGCGCTAGCGCCTGGGGCCGTCGGGGACCGGCGGGCGGAACGTTGCGCTCGCCCTCGACGTAGTGCACAACATGCAGAAGCGGTACCGGCTCGATCGAGACCGCATCAATGCCGCTGCGCACGGACGACCGCATGGAGTCGCGGCCCGTGAAGCTGTTCATCGGTCGCCGATTCGAGCACGCAACGCGAGAGCCTGGCGATTGTTCGGTTCCAGTTGCAGCGCCCGCTGCAGCGTGGCGCGAGCCGGTTTCAACCGGCCCAGGCCCGTCTGGGCGGTGGCGAGGTTGACCAGGGCGGGCACGGAGTTCGGTGCCCGTTGCAGCAGAATTGTGAAGTGTCTTACTGCCGGCTCGAACTGGCCCAGGGCCAACTGCAGATTGCCGAGGTTGAAGTGGGCATCGAGCTGGTTGGGATCGAGCCCCAGCACGGCCGAATAGAGCTGCACCCGACGCTGGACGGCACCGGTGGCCACCGCTTCGGCCAATCCCATCATGCGGCGGACCTGGAGTTGCACGCCGTGCAATTCGATGGCGTCGAAGTGTTCCTGAGCCGCAGTCCGCTCGCCGCGAACCAGCAGCAGCACGCCGAGGTTGAGGTGGGCCTGGCGATGGGCGTCGCCTCCGTCGTTGCAGCGGAGCGCCTGCAAGTACTGCTCCTCGGCACCGTCCAAGTCGCCGAATAGATCGAGGGCGGCGCCGAAGTTGGCTCGTGACTGCGCGTAGTCTGGGTTGGTTTCGATCGATGCGCGGTAGTGTTCGATCGCCGCCGGCAGTTCACGGCTCTTGGTCAGCTCGAGGCCGAGCTCAGCCTGGTTGAGGAAGTCACCGGGCGCCAGATTAACCAGTGCCGCCACCCGCTCACGCTGGCTGTATTCGGCACCGCCGAACGCCAGGATCCCCAGCAGCGGGACAAAGAACAGCGCCCAGTAGGAGGCATGCCGCAGGCCCGGCACTACCGCCGCTCGAAGCCCGCCCTGCATTCCCAGATCGGAGCCCAGTGTGTTCTCACGAGCTTTCCAGATGAAGCCGTCGTAGTAGTAGTGCAACAGCGCGGCGGTCAAGAACACGCTGAGCCACACCTGACCCGTCAGAGTATCTGTCCATTCCTGACGGCCCAAGAAATCGACGCCGCCGAACGCGGTCATCACCAGGACAAAGCCGAGAGCTGCACCCCAGCCCGGCCTGAACATGCGTCCCAGCCAAGCTGCGGTACCGGGGCGATTCACTCGCTTCCGGCAAGTGAGCCAGGTGATCGCGTAGTACTGGATGTCGTGGAACAGCTCGTAGAGCACGTATGCCACGAGCACGTTCGGCAGCCAGACGAAAGCGAACCAGTAGTAGCCGATTGTGGTGACGTGCATGAACTGCTTCTGCCAGCTCCAGGGTAGCCCGCGCATGATCGTCCACACCAGGTTGGCTGTGTAGGCGATGCCCACCAGGATCATGGCACTCAGCACAATCGTTCGCACTACCTCGAACTGCGTCGCCGTGGGCAGGGGAATGCCTGCACTCAGGATTACCTTGCCGAGCTCCGCCGATGCGCCGTCGTTGAGCACCAACGCGCCGACGAAACCGGTGATCACCAGGACCCTGTCGAGCATCGCCGTCAGCGGGCGGAAGGAGCCGACCTTGATGTCGTAGATCCGGGCGAAGCCGAATGCTTGCGCGAGCCAGTGCCAGAATGCCCAGGCCGCGGTCACCAGCAGTAGCGGCGCGCCATTGCCGGTGGTGAACAGGGCGATGGCGGTCGTCAGCAGTACCGTTGGCACGAGCAGGAATCGAGTCCGGAACCGTTTGAACAGGTCGCGGTCGCCGTAGGCGCGGACAAAGGTCGCGAAGTAGTGGCCGGTGGCGGTCAACAAGATCAACTGGTTGAGCAGATCCGGTCCCCATGCGCCCTTGGCCGCCATCACCAGGGGCCAGGTGAAGAAGGGTACGCACAGGATCAGCAGCAGGTCGAAGCGCGCGGACCTGAACCAGGGCGAAGGGGTGTGGCGGGCGGGCTCGACGATGCTCTTGGCGGCTGTCATGACCTGGAAGTGTGAGAAGCATAGTCCTCGACTCGAGGCAGGGCCGCAAGACCAGGTTCAATCGACGCCGCGCCAGAGGGTCTCGCGGCCGCCCGAATGCTGTGGTCGGAGTTGGTGCGCCGGGTGTTCTAGCAAGAGATCCTGTGCTGCTCCTGCGGGGGCCGGCGCAGAGTCTTGTCGATGGTGTTCAAGCCAACGTCGATCGAACGGGTGCTTCGCCATTTCGGGCTGCCATACGAACCGCCACAGCGAGTGCCGCCTCGACCTGTGCCTGCGGAGTTACCGTTCCGGTAGGGGACGCGAAGCAATGGAAGAGCTTGAACAACGCGTAACCACGGACGGTGAAGTAGGCCGATCCACGAGAACCCGGACCCGGGCACAGTACACAGACGAGCCCACGACCGGAGTCGTGGGCTCGTCTGCCTCGATGCGGACAAACCTGCCCGCATGAGCTCGCAGCGACTAGTTGCCGATACGCAGACTCAGACCATTGGATGCGGACGCACCCAGAACGTTTGCTGGGGCGTCGCTCACCGCCGCCTGCAGCAATACCTGTACACCGACCAGCGGGGCGGAATTGGGCACAGTGAACGGCAACGTCGCGGTGCCATTGAGGCTGACGATGCCCAACGAGATGGGCGTATCGGTGTGCAGGAAGCAACCCGGCATGCCGATCACCGTCAAGTCGATGATCTGCTTCGTGCTGCCGACGAACAGGAAGCCCGGAGCCGCCGGGATGCTTGGCGTGCCAGTGACGGTGAAGTTGCCGCTGCCCCCGAGCTTGGGTTCGGCGGACATACTGAGGTGCGGGATCGCGGAGTTCGAGCCCGCGCAACCGTAGCCGTACCCGCCGTTCCCCGCGATGTCGTTCTTGGCGTAGTGGAGTCCACCATTCCAGACGCGCGGGTTGTTGAAGCCGCCGCCGATTGCGCAGATACCCCAGCCAGCGTTGATCCTCAGATCGCAGTTCTGGTAGATCTGGTTAGGGCCATTACCAGTGGTGTAGTGGATTCCGCCAGTGTGGACGGAGACCCACATGCCATACGCACCTGGGGCGAGATAGAAATCGGTGACGTCGATGTTGGTCGCCGTGAGGCCACCTGCCGAGACGCCGGTGCCCGTGGCAACCTTCACCCAGAGACCAGCAGTGTTGTTGCCAACGTGATCCTTAGGGGTGATCCAGACATCGCATCCGGTGGCCGTCGTCGCCGCGAGGCGAGAGTTGATGTCCACCGACGTGATCTTGATACCGTCCGGGTTGATGACCGTGACCTTGAACATGTTGCCACAGTTGGCGCCGGTGAGGCCGTTGCCACCGGTAAAGATCGTGCTGATTGAGCCGGAGTTGCCACCCGGGACGCAGACCTCGATCAGACCGGTCTTGGTCTTGGTGTCGGTGTTGCACTGGCCGGTCGCCTTGAGGCTCACCGTGAACTTGCCGCCCTTGGTATAGACGTGGACCGGGTTCTGCAAGGACGACTTGGCTGAGCCATCACCGAAGTCCCACTCCCAGGCCGTCGGGCCGCCGGTCGAGGTATCGGTGAAGGTGACAGAGTACGGCGAGGATCCGAAGGTGCCGCTTTCCTTGAAGTCGGCCACGACGGTGCCCACCGAGATCAGACCCGGATAACTCTTGGTCGATGGCGAGTGGGTGGCGTCGGTGACCGTCAGCTTCGGGGTGAAGGTGCCGCACTTGTAGACGTGCGACGGGTGCTGCACGTTGGAGGTCGGCGAGCCGTCGCCGAAGTCCCAGGTCCAGCTCGTGACGCCACCAGGAGCGGAACTGAAGCTGGTGTCGGTGAACTTGACCGAGGTGTTGGGGGGACCCGTTGTCGGTGTGGCTGTGAAGCCCGCGAACAGGCCAGCGGGCGGGGTGGTGTACACCAACACGCGTCCAATCGAGCCGTTGAGGCCATTGAACATGGTTGTGGTGGCGTAGGCCGGATCGCCGATGTCATACTGCCAACCTGCGCGGAACAGAACGTGTGGGACGCCCTCGATATTCGTGCTGTAGGTACCCCCCCCGGCGCCATAGGAGTTGTGAGCGGTGAAATTACTGGTGGTCGCAGGGGACCAGTTGCCGAGGATGGTGACGACGTCGGTCTTCTTGATACTCAGGGGTGGTGCCACGGTGAAGGCTCCGGCATTCCCGACGCTGCGCAGCACCGTCGTCCCATTCACATTGACCAGGTAGCTAGCGGTGTCGCCGGTCTGCTTCGCATTCGGCGGCAGGTCCAGTTTGTTGATGAAGAAGACTGTTTTGGAGGTGAAGCTGAAGCCGCGGGTGAAACCGTTGTACGTGCTCGCGTGCGGCGGGAGGACGATCTGGGAGATCGCGGGCGAGGTGAGCGCACAGAGCGCGCCCACGATAAGTGTGATCTTCATGGGTGATTCGAGGGTTTGTTGTAGGGACGACAAAGGTGCCAGAGATTAGCCGTGCGGCTAGATCTCAGGATTATCGAGCCATTGTAGAGGCGCCTGCTCGGATTGGATAGTACGCCGGCGGCAATTCACTGCAGTCGCTCGGTTCGCAGGAGCGCAAACCGCTCCCGCCAGGATTGAGGATTTCTTCATCTGAAGTGTTTGAGGTTGGTGAGGAGGTGCGAGTCGGCGGGTAGGTGGCCAACCTCGGAGTTTCGGTGCAACACGATCCACCCCAGATCCGCAAGTCGGTGTGCACCCCCGTCCCGTCCGGAAAGTGAGCCGACGAGATTCTCTCAGCGAATCGATGGTTCGCGGGATCAACGTTCGACTTCGTTGCGTGCGCAGGTCAGCCGGCGTTCGCAGTCCGTTCTCGGTCGTGGAGGGTGGGCATCGAACTGGTTCGCGGTACGTCGGCCGTCAGGCCGCACGGCGGTAGATGCGAAGCAGCCCGCCTAGTCGTTCGCTCTCGACGACTTCACCGGTGGGGGACTCGACCGTCGGGTCCTCGGTGAGCGGTGCTGGGCGGGATACCGTGTTCCTTCAGCGTCTTGGCGATGGTTGTCCTGACGACACGGTGGTCCAGCTTCTTGGGTTCGCCCTCGATCCGCCCATAGCCCCAGTTCGAGTTGTCGGTCGCCATGCGGACGATCAGCGCTCGGATCGTCTTTATGATTTCGGGTCGGTCTACTCGGTGGCTTGGACGTGTCCACTTCGCTGCGATGAGCCGACGGTGCCAACGCATGATGGTGTCTGGCGTCACGATGGTTGCGATGCGCATGAGTAGGCGGCGTCCGAGTGCTTGGCCCTTGGCAGCAAGGCGGCGGCGTTGGTCATCGGTCAACCGGAGTCGCTTGCCACGGAGTTGTTCCTCGAGGACGCGATTCTCCTCGACGAGGTAATCGATGACCTGGGCCTGATTGCGATTGACCCAGCCAGCGAAGGTGGAGAGAAGGAGTTGAAGAGGGAGAAAATCGGCCACGATGGGTGAATCGTACCAGCGAAGCGCAAGATCGTAAGTCGAAGTGGGGCAGTGCGGTCGAGTTTGCGGACCCCACGAGACGCCGAAATTGCAGCTTGGAACGTCTATCCTCAGACAATGTAAGTCATGGTGTTTCAATAACGTCTGTATCCGGCCGCGCGGTGAAGACAGTTTTCTTGGCTTCAACTGTTCGGTCGGGCAGGAGGACGGAACTCAGTAAGGTACGGGCTAGCCGTGACATCGACCTGCACCCGCTGCTCGAGTGTGAGCTAGCCACAGTCTTCACCCGTACAAGGAAAATCCGATGCGAGAATCCGTGATCATCCGTGCCGCCCTGCCGCTGTTACTGGGCCTTTGCTCCACCGCCCAGGCCCAGATTTCCGCCTACCACAACGTGACGGCCGCCTCTCATCAGTCGCGGTTCACGTCGCTGTCCCAGGCCGGGTACCGGCCGATCTCGATGTCGATCTACGGCACGTCGAGCTCACAGAGAT
>Ga0114996_10006609_pt1 | contig 13298 bp, 6 predicted proteins | sample ArcticOcean_MG_C_4_FD_87039 | JGI IMG/M metagenome (GOLD analysis project Ga0114996, IMG submission 87039) | Marine microbial communities from western Arctic Ocean - ArcticOcean_MG_CB4_134 | ecosystem: Environmental > Aquatic > Marine > Oceanic | place: Arctic Ocean: Canada Basin | collected... | reverse complement strand
CGTATAAAACAGGACTTGCGGCTTTGTGCCTAAGCGAGGCCGACGGGAATCGAACCCGCAACCTCCGGATCGACAGTCCGGTGCTCTAACCAATTGAGCTACGGCCCCAAAGCAAATTGGGAGACCTCAGATTATAGTCGACCGATCTGTTCTCACAAGGGTGGTTGGCTCAGCTTTTATAATGGTGGCGGGGGTTAGCTGTGCTAAATTCTCATACGTCTCTGTGGCCGTTGCAGCGAAGAAACTGAGCGGCGGTTTGGATTTTCTTGCTAAGTTGGTCCCCACTCCGTACACTGATAGTCAAATCCGGCGTCGTGCCGGCTTCTTGCCGCCCACGCCCGATGGCACTGTGCCTCGACAATCCGCAGAGCGAAGGAGACTCCCTATGGCCAATCAATCGACACGCCGTGACTTCCTTAAGACCACCTCGGTTGCGACCGCGGCGGGAGCTGGGGCGGCATATTTTCCCTGGACGCAAAAGGCGTTTGCCAATCAAGCGAAAAACGACCGGCCGATCATCGGCTGTATCGGTGTCGGCAGCATGGGCACCGGCGATGCCCGTGGACATGCACGTTATGGCGATATCGTGGCGGTCTGTGATGTTGACAGCAACCACGCGAACCGGGCGCGCAACGACAAGAACATCGGCAAAGGAAAGGCCGACGTCTATGAAGATTATCGCAAAGTGCTCGAGCGAAAAGACATTGATGTGGTCAGCGTGGTGACGCCCGACCACTGGCATGTGAAGATCGCGATCGAAGCGCTCAAGGCGGGCAAGCATGTGTTCTGCCAAAAACCGCTGACGCTCACGATTGAAGAGAGCAAGTTGATTCGCAAGGCGGTCAAAGAGAGCGGCAAGGTTTTTCAGGTCGGCACCCAACAGCGCAGCCAGACGCGGCAGTTTCTCACCGCCATCGCGTTGTGTCACGACGGACGCCTTGGCAAGCTGCAAAAGGTGCAGGTTGCGATTGGTGGCGGTCCCACGAGCGGCAAGCTGAAGAAGCAAGACCCGCCGAAGAATCTGAATTGGGAGAAGTGGCTCGGCCAAACGCCGCTGGTCGATTATATTCCCAAGCGATGCCACTATCAGTTCCGCTGGTGGTACGAGTACTCCGGCGGCAAGATGACCGACTGGGGAGCCCATCATGTCGACATCGCGACCTGGGGGATCGATCAGAATGGGCCGGGACAAGGACCGACGACGATCGAAGGCACGTCGACTCATCCGGTGCCGCTCAAAGACGGAATGCCGACCGCCGATGACCAGTACAACACGGCCACGGCGTTTAGCGTGAAGTGCCAGTACCCCAACGGCGTCGAAATGACGATTCGTCATGACAGCCGCAACGGCGTGTTGTTCGAAGGCGACAAGGGACGAATCTTTGTCAGTCGTGGTCGTTTGACGGGCGCTCCCGTCGAGCAACTCAAGAAGAAACCGCTTCCCGAGGATGCGCTGGTGAAGCTCTATAAGGGCAAGAAGCCGACCGATCACAAAGGTAACTTCTTTCAGTGTATCCGCGAGGGCGGCGAGCCGGTCTCGGACGTTGCCAGTCACGTTCAGGCGATCAATACGTGCCACTTGGCGAATATTGCGATCCGTCTGGGCCGCAAGTTGACATGGGATGCCAAGGCAGAAAAGATCGTCGGCGACGACGCGGCGAATGCCTGGCAGAGTCGCCCGCGGCGAAAGGGTTACGAGATCGACGCATAGTTCGACAACCGTGAGATTCCATGGTTTTTCAAACGACGGCCGCTCCTATGCATGGAGCGGCCGTTTTTTCTAGCGAGTTTTTCACGCTGATGGTGCAGGAGGACTGTAAGGTCTGGGGTCTGGTCCATTTTTCGGCGAGCAAGACTCCGCCACTTGCAAAAAGCGCTGGCCGAAAACATGGACCTGACCCCTTCTGCGCGACCAAATATTTCCCACCAGCGGGGTTGACCGATTTCGCACGACCGCAAACCAACGCCGCACCACACCGAACGGATCACCGGAGGGGTGTAAGCTCTTTTTCACGGACCACCACTCGGACGTAAACGCCTGTACAGATAACAAGTTGCGCCGCGCATGCTCATTCACCCCGCCGATGATTGCTCGCCGATGGCACCGAGCAACCAACGAGTTTTCAAACACCCCTGTTCGACCCCGCGCAACTAGTCGAACGGCCCTAGATGGAACCCCAAAAGCGCACCAAAAGGACACTCCTTCTCGAACACCTCGGTTCGACAACACACCGATCGCGCCGACCCGTGTGTCAAGCCGTTTCTGTCGGGCTTGTGGTTTTTCTGACATTATTTGAGTGGAACTCCTGTAAAGCCGCGACCAGTCGTCGGGGAAACCAAGCTATATCCGAACCACGTCCGTCACCTCTCGACCCTAGCAGCAAAGTGGTCCTTTTTCAAATCAAAAAGTTCGGCGATCAGAAAAGGGTTCCTGGAACCTTTTTCTTCTCTGCGTGGGGGGATACGGTGATGACAGGAAGTGGAGGCGGGATTGGTTAGGTCCACGTCCACGGGCTGCCGCCACGAGGCCAGGGAATAGAAGTGATAGTACGCATTGCCTCTGTCACGACCCTAGCCTCGTGGCGGCAGCCCGTGGAAAAGTTGCCTCCCGCGTGACGCACTGCTGCTAAAGAGGAGTGGAGCGAATGCCAACCGACTGCCCGCGAATTGTGGACGAACGCCCCGGGCTGTCACATGGCCGCCCCTTCGGGACTATTGACGGCTGCGCAGCCAGTGAACCTTAGGGCGATCAGCGGAAGCCCGGTGATGCGTGTCTGTCGGGACAAAGACCGGATCATTCACCGCGCAGGCCCCAATAAGGGCGACTCGAGTCGTAGGCCGCATCAAGCGAAACGCCGCTGCGGCACCTTCCGCGTCGCCGATGCCCGCCTTGCCTCCAGCGGCGTCGCTGCGCTCCTGGATCCGGCCTACTTCACTACGGCCTCAGCACGAATTCCAAGAGGCAACAAAGGGGTCAGGACTCTTTTCCTGTCCTCCAAAAAAGAGCCCTGACCCCTTTGTTTCTCCTTTGTTTCTCTGACCCCTTTGTTTCTCGATCAAGGGACCTACACGTGTGGCTATCCCTGCTTCCGGTTGAGCTGAACTGGTATGGTATGCACGTCCTCCATCTTTATAGGGAAAGCCGGGAATGCGATATGGGCAGCGTCAACCCCAACTTGCAATCCGTTTACAATGAGCTGCTGAAGGAACACGGACTCGATCAGATTGAGAATTCCGTGGAATCCACAAGAGAGGCATTCGACGCGATGGCGAATGCCGGCTGGTACGACATCTGGAACGTTGATCGCGATCAGGCTTGGGAAGAGATGGTAAGAGATTCCAAGAACGTCGCGTATGCCTTCAATCCGATATTGGCGAGTATCGCGGCCGAAGTCGAAGATGATATTCGGCTGAGGGGTGGCACAATCCCATGTAGCGTCTTCGTCGGTGGGTTTCCAATTGGCGAAACCAACGCTTGCATCAAGTTGGTGACTGACGGCGCACTCATCCTGTTCAATCAGGGCTTGATGAACCTCATCTATCAGATCGGGAAGGTCTTCGTTCTGAGTTACGACTGGCTGTGCGCCGGCACGACGGATGAGGGTGATGTGGAGGTCCTGGTTACCGATGATAAAGCTCCTCCGGTTGAAACAATGACCGCGACGCTCGGATGGGAAACTTGTGGCTGGACTCGTCAAAACACCATAAATGCGTTGACTGGCATCTTGCACGCGTATGTTCGTGACGGAACAGTTAATTCGGCGCCGCGCCAGCCACTTTCCACCACGCGCGATCGGGTAATGACGTACGCCACGCTTGTCCACTACGCCGAGAGATTTGTTGTCGCCCACGAATACGCACACTTGGTCTTGGGTCATTGCGAGGATTCAGTTGCTGACCTTGCAACTCCGGTCGGAACACTAAGCTCGGTGTTTTCACGATCTCGGGAACAAGAATTCGAAGCGGACGAACTCGCAATGAGCCTTCTATTGGTCTCGTCGGATTGGACGTCGCCAGGCGGCGAATTCGATGTGAATGCACGAGTGGCAGGAATAGCCCTTTCGTTTGCCTCGCTCGTGTTTGTGGCGGTTGCCCTCGAGGGTCCCATAGGTTTCTCGCTTGATCCCGCCAGTTCGGACACTCATCCAACACCAAGTGCGCGCATGATGCGCATGGTGGAGTTTCTCCATCGCAGATATGGCCGAAGTGGCTCCCAGCTAGCGCGTGTGTGCATGGGATGGGTATTGGCAAATATCGAGGAGGTTATATCGGGCATTGCATGTCTGTCGCAGGCAAGTCGCTTACAGGACTCGGCGCAGGCTTTCTATGATCAGCAGCAGTACGCCGATGCGACTCCGCTGTTTCGTCGTGTAATTGCTCTGCGTGAAGCGGCGCTCGGTAAATCTGATCTTTCAATCGCAGCGCCACTTAGCAACCTGGCCAACTGCATTACACACTTTGGCCAACTGGAAGAGGCTGAGGAACTTTTGAGCCGCTCACTCGCGATCTGCGAGGATTCTGGCAGTGCCGCGGCGACTTACCTAGTAACCATTCTGAACAACCTTGCATCCCACTACGCGAAAGTTGGAAAACACGAAAAGGCGGAGCCGCTATTTCGACGGAGCCTGGAACTGGCGGAAGCGCAACTTGCTCAGGACAGTAGTGCTTTCGCCATCTGCGTTCACAATTACCTCGGTATGCTTGACGAATTAAAGCGTGACGGGGATATGGAAGATCTGTGCAAACATTCCATAGCGATCACTCGCCGCACGCTTGGAGAAGAGCATCGCGATTACTCGATCAACCTCAACCGACTCGCAACTCTTTACCAGCTTGCGAACCGTTACAGTGAAGCGATTCCGCTTGCCGAAGAGATTGTCGCCATCGCGCGACGACAATTTGGCAAGCAGCATCCAGAGTTCGCAAACGCTCTTAACAATGTGGCGTACCTCTACATGTATGTCGGTCGCCTTGAGGAAGCCGAGTCGCTCTACGATCAGGTGTTGCGGATAGGGCGATCCTCAGTGGGCGAAAGTCATCCTGATTTCGCCAGGGGTCTTAACAACCTAGGTTTGCTTTACGAAGCGGCGAATCGCTGGAAAGAGGCTGAGCAAGCGTTTCAGCAAGCAGTGGACATCATGGCCTTTGCCGTGGGTGCCGACGACCTAGATACCAAGAAATCTCTCGGCAATCTCAAGCGAGTGTTGAAGAGGATTGCAGCAGGTGATTGAAGAAGTCCGCCAGTCGCCACTGGTATCAGTTCAGCATGCGGACGCTATTGCTGGTGATGTTGGTGTTCGTCCTGGTCGTTGCCGTCATATCGTCAACAGTCTGGTCAGCCGAAGAAAACAAAGGGGGAAACAAAGGAAAACAAAGGGGTCAGGACTCTTTTCTTGTCGTAGTCGACCTGCTACACTGCCGGTTATGCCACGTTCTCCACGAGTCGACGAAGCCGGTGGGCTGTACCACGCTTTGAATCGAGGCAACGCACGCGCGACCGTCTTTCATAAAGACGCCGACTACGAGGCGTTCGAGCGGGTCCTCGGCGAAGCGCTCGATCGATACGACGTCCACTTGCTCGCCTATCAACTGATGCCCAACCACTGGCACTTGGTCTTGCGGCCCAATCAACGCGGCGAGATGAGCCGCTTCATGCGCTGGGTCACCGCGACCCACACGATGCGATATCACGCCCATCGTCACAGTTCGGGCGAAGGGCACGTCTATCAAGGTCGGTTCAAGAGTTTTCCGATCCAGGACGACAATCACTTTCTCACCGTCTGTCGTTACGTCGAACGCAACGCACGGCGGGCCGGTCTGGTCGAGCGTGCCGAGAAGTGGCGTTGGGGTTCGCTCTGGCGTTGGCTTCAACGGTCGGAGCCTGACCCGACGCTGTTGTCGCCGTGGCCCATCGCCCGTCTTCCGCGTTGGGTCGCGCGGGTCAACACGCCGCTAACGGTCGGCGAGTTGTCGGCCGTTCGCAAGTCGTTGAAGCGTGGCCGTCCGTTCGGCGAGGCGTCTTGGGTACGATCCAGCGCCAAGCGATTAGGAATCGAGTCGACATTGCGTCCGCGTGGCCGCCCAAAGTTGCCGCAACCCCGCGCCAACGACAGAAAAGAGTCCTGACCCCTTTGTTTCAACGGATTTATTTGATGAACAACGATCGTCCCGCTGTCGGTAAACGAGTGCTAATCCTTGTAGGTGAGATCTATGAAGATCTCGAACTGTGGTATCCCAAGCTTCGGCTGATTGAGGCGGGAGCGCAAGTGGTCGTCGCGGGACCGGAAGCGGGCGTGACCTACAACGGAAAAAATGGTTACCCGTGTGTTTCCGATGCTCGGATCGACCATATGGCGGCATCTGACTTTGATGGGCTTGTGGTCCCCGGTGGATTCATGCCGGATAAGTTGCGGCGCGATCCTTCGGTGCTGCAACTGGTGCGCGATTTTGCGGGCGCCGACAAGCTCGTGGCGGCGGTCTGTCACGGAGGTTGGATTCCGATTTCCGCCGGCGTTTATCGCGACGTACAGGTCACGGGATCGCCGGGGATCAAGGACGATCTGATCAATGCGGGTGCTGACTGGATCGACGCGCCGGTGGTGATTGATCGTCATTTCGTGTCGAGCCGAAAGCCGGATGACCTTCCAGAGTTCTGTCGCGGTATCCTGCAGGTACTTTGCGGGAAGTAGACAGCAAAGCAAGCTACGGCGCATACTCTTTCAGCATCGCCTTGTATTTGGGGCTGCGACGAATCGGCGCCAACGATTGATCGGCCTCGGCGGTGCGAAGATAAAATGCTCGCTTCGAGGGTGACATCTCGAAACACCGCCGCAGAGATTTGATTGCCCGATCGAAGTACGTCTTCGACAGTGCTTCATGCTCGGCAAGTTCTGTATCGGCCGCCGCAAGTTTTGAAGCCATCGCGTAAATGCCCGCCGCGTTGTAGTACGCGCCGGGATTCTTCGGCTTGAGTCGGACGGCCGTGTCGGCATCCGCAGCCCCTCGCGTGTAATCGCCTGAAAGAATGTAAACATAACCGCGGCCCGTGTATGGCTCTGGGTTGTTCGGGTCGATCTTGATTCCAGCGCTGAATTCCTGCTGTGCCAACTCCTTGGATTGCAACGTCAGCGCCCAAGCGCGTCGCATGTGCATCGCTCCGTAACGCAGCCGGTCATGCTCCAGCGGGAACATCTCTGCGCGAGGGACCAACTCTCGTGCGCGAGCGAAATCTTGCAGTGCCGCGTTCACTCCAGGTGTTTCTAGTTCCAGTCGAGCCAATCCTCGTTCGCGAAACACGACGGCGAGCGTCCGGCGGGGATCGGCATCTAACTGCATCACGCCCTGTTGGCGACCAAAAACGCTCACGCCCGCGCTCGAGGCAAGCGGCGTGTTGAGCGTCCGACCGGGGCGATAGACGTCCGAGAGAATGCTGCTTTCGGCCAGATAGCGATCAAACGCTTCGACGGCGACGGCCGCTCGCTCTGCTCGTTGCGACTTAGTGCCGCCGTGCTGTCCGACGAGGGCCAGTCCCTTCAGTGCCAGTGCCGCGTGAAAATCCCTTCGCTCGGTAAGTGCCGTATCAAACTCAGCAATCGCCTCCGTCGGCGAATCTTGACGCAACAGCAGCCGCCCGCGTTCGCTATGGAGCGACGCCGAGAGATGGCTTCCATTGGGTGCAAGTGCGATCGCGCGGTCCAAGTCTTCGATGGCCGCTTGAGGGCTGTTCTGCTGGAGTCGAACGAGCGCCCGAAGTCGATAGGCCTGGGCCGATCCGGGGGCCCTCTGGAGGGCCTTGTCGAGTGTCTCGATTGCTTTGACGTATTGATTCGAAAGGCGGTGTGCCTCGGCAAGATTAATAAAGGCAACAGGGAGATCGGGGCGTTTGCTGACAGCGATCTGGAACTGATTGATAGCGTCCTTGATCCGTCCATGTCGGAGAAAGGCGAGTCCCCGGTTCATGTAGAGGCCGAAATACTGGTCGTCGATTTCTGCGGCGTAGCCAAAATCTTCTTCGGCCTCTTCAAGATCGCCCATCTCGCTGTGGGCAAATCCTCGCAGCAGGTAGATATAGTTGAACTTCGGACGCCGGCTCGCAGAAGCCGTGAGCGAAACAATCGCCTCGGGCCACCGTTTCAATCGAACCTGACAGACACCGAGATAATATTGTGCCCAGAAATGATCCGGTTCGCGTTCCAGCGCCTCGGTAAAGAAATGAATCGCCTGACGATAATCCTCCTGACGACAATGTAGCTCGCCGACCAGGAACCAGTCTTCGGCGCTGGCTGGTTCGGTGGCGTCGACCTGCTGCATGGCAAGACGAAATTGGGCGTCGTTGCCTGCCTGAAGTTGATAGACCGCTTGTCTGAGATGAAATGACTTCAGTTGTCGGGCTGAGTCGTCCATGCGGGCAAGCAGATCGAGCGCGGCGGCGGCACGTTGCTGCGGGCTTTGGGCGTCATTTGTCTGACGTGGTTGGGCGGCCACGGCGGCGGCAACCATTCGCAACTGTAGGCATCCGGCTCGGATGCGATTCACTTCCTCGGGAGAGAATACGCTGTCGTCGATTGTCGGCGTTGCGTCGGACATTGAGTCGACGGCGAAGATCGCCAACGCATCGCGTGCTTTGTTTTCCGCCAAATCGAGGTTCTTGTCTCGGTCGTAACCGCTTAGCAACATGCCGTGGAAAAGTGCGTCGTCCTGTAACGCCACGAATTGACGGTAGCGATCCTCGGCATTTTTCCTTGCGTCACGGGCCGAGATGCGTCGATTGGTCAAGGTAAGCCAATCGACGAGTTCTGACTCGATCTCACTGAGGTCCGGCTCGGTTGAGGCTTTGCCCTGTGCCTGACGGAACTTGTTGATCGCGCCTTCGTACTCTTTGCGGTGAAACAGCTCCTCTCCCTCAAGTTGCAGTTCGTGCGCCTGGCCCGCGAGATTGGCGACTCGAAGTCGATCGTTGCTCCACCACGCCCCGGCAGCGACGAGCAGCACGATCATTGCCGCGGCGGTCGAAATACATAGCGTTCGATGCCTGCGCATCCAGCGAGCGATTCGATCGGTAATCGGTTCGCGATAGGCGCTGACCGGTTCGCCATCCAACCATCGCGTGATGTCCTCGCCTAACTCTCTCGCAGTCGCGTAGCGAGCGTCCGGCTCGAATGCCGTGGCCTTGGCAAAGATCGCCTCCAGAGCCGGTGGAGTGTTTGACTTGATTTTGCGGGGTGAAACGATGCGTCCGATGCGCGCCTGATCGAGCAGCGTGGTGCGGTCGCCGTTATAGGGCGGGTCGTCCGTTAGAATTTCGTAGAGTGTTCCCCCCAGTGCAAAGATGTCCGCTCGTTCATCGAGCGATTCGACCACCCCGCGAGCCTGTTCTGGCGACATATACGGCACGGTCCCCACGACGGCGCCTTCGACTGTTTCTTCGCGTCGAGGTCGGCCGGTTTTGTTGAGTACGGCCGACCAGGTGACATCTGATTCACCCAGATGTTTGACCGCCTCGTCGCGTCGGTGGCGTGTATTGCCATCGCGAAACATTTTGGCGAGACCCCAATCGACCACCAGCGTCTCGCCGAAATCGCCGACCATGATGTTGCTTGGCTTAATATCCCGATGCAGCACACCGCGACTATGCGCAAAGGCGATCGCATTGCAGACATCGACTAATGCTCGCAGAAGATCATGCCGCCGAGTGGTTCGCTGTGGATCGTTTTCCTCTAGAAGGTGATAACGATGAATAAGATCCGCCAGCGTGCGTCCGGCGATCAGCTTCATCGTGTAGAACGGCTGGCCCGAAGGGGTCATGCCGATCGCATAGATCGGTACGATGCCGGGATGCTCTAGCTGGCCGGTAACCTGAGCTTCGAGCAGAAACCGCTCGGTTCGTTCCGCGGACTGAACGCGACGTGGTAGCATTTCCTTGATTGCCACATCGCGACCGACTTGAAGATCGTGCGCGATCGAGACTCTTCCCAATCCGCCGCGAGCCAGTTCCCGCTGGACTTCAAACATCGATTGTGCCTGCAACTCGATATCGGCGGGCGGCAGGTCGCCCGACTCGTCTTCCCCCGGGGCCTGCGTCGGTGCGGTTGCGGGAGAAACATCCGAGTCTGGAGTGTCCAGCTCGAACGGCATCAGCGATACCGTGTCATGGTTGTGCGACGGTCGCCGGTCTTGTTCGTCGCCCGTCGCATCGCGGGTCATGGCGATGCGTTGATCATCGGTGCCCGCCGCCAGCGAGCCAAGTTGATCCTGTGACAGTCCAAATCGCGACAACAACAGCGACTCGACGCTGGTGACTGAATTTGCCTCCAGCTCGCGCAGAACCTGACTGTACTGATCAAACGTGATCAGGCCTTCGCCCAACGCGCGGGACAAAACGAGAATGTCCTGTTTGGCGTCCATAAACGCTGTTCTAGCCCCTGTCGTTGGAGCTCTTGTCATGGCCAAGGTGACGATCGCGCCGCGATGTCGACCTGTTATGTTTCGTGCGGCGCTGAGCTCTGCCTTCGATTACTCCCCAGACCAACCCACCGGCCAGTATACCGCCACGGGTCAGATCGAGTTGCTCAACCGCTTCGTCAACTGCCTGGAGCGACTGCGAAGCGTCCAATGCCGCGCCGCTCTCTGGCGATGGGTCTGCGGAAGCGGGGCTGGCGTCGCTGTCGTCCGCCGCTGGCGTCTTGAACTCCGAGTCGTCCTCGATCACCGGTTTGCGACGCAGCGCAGCACGCCGCTTCTTGGACTGAGGCGTCGAAATAATCGGTGCAAATACGGAAGCCGCCGAATCTTCGTCGTCCTCTTCGTCTTCTTCGTCGCCCTCTTTCTTGAGTTTCGACTCGATTGAGTCGAGCACGTCGTCGATCCCATCACCCATCTTCTCAAACGCCCAGTCGAGCCAGCCGCTCATTCCTTCCGTCTTATAGCCACCACCGCGGACGCGACCGGCGATCGATAGTGCCTCGCCGGAGGACTCGCTGAAGGTCCCAACCGTGTCAGATGAGGTGCTCGAAGAGGGATCAGGAATCGTAAAAAGGCCCCCCTCGGAATCTGCCTGTGCCGCCAATTCGACCGGCGGGGCAAACGTCGGAGTCGACAGCCCGAAGTCGATGACCGCACGAACGCTATCCGAAACGCCTAACAACCCCTGGAGCGGAACGGTCCGGGCGATGCCGCCCGAGATAAACGTCGCCGAACCTCGAAAACGTTGCCCGACGCCGACGAGACTCAGCGTGTAAACGTCGGCAATCGCTCCCGGGATCACGACCATCTCGGTGAACCCGTTGCCGGCGTAGAACGATCCTAGAATGCCGTCGGTGTTGGTCCCGCCGATATGTGTATTTGTGAGTCCCCTTGCATCGGATAGCTCGAAGTCGACCGGATCGAACGTGATGATCAGCGTGTTGTCGGGCAATCCGCCGAATGCGAACTCCATCGCCTGGATCGCATGATTGTGAAAGCTGTCCAAATTGGGGTTGAATCCGCCCAGTGCATGCGAAAGGTCGACCTGTTGTGTGGTTGCCATGTTGGTCGCGATGTCAGCCAGCGCGATGCTGCCATCGGAATTGCTGCCGAAGTAAACCACACCGCCCTGATTGCTCGCGTCGCGACCCACGAGATCAAGCCAATAATTGAGGTTAGGCATGACGGTCTCGCCGGCGACCGTCACCATCTCAACGCTGTATAGTGATCCCAATAAATCGACCGGAATGACTGCCAACGTCATGTCGCCTGGCCCGTCACCAACCATCTTCGCGCCGTCGATCTGAGTCACTAGCTGATCGCCGGAATAGCCAAGCGTCGCGTTCTGGCCGCCCGCATCATCGTTTGGATCATGCCAGAGGAACTCAAGTTGATTGCCCCAGACGATGACAAAATCATCGCGTAGATGGCCATGGTGCCGGTATGCGGCAGCTCTCGCTTCGAGAAACACTTCGGCAATTCGAGTGTTCACCGCCTCGGCGATGACCTGCGAACTGGCACCGGCGCTGGCAAGTGCGGCCCAGTGACCCTCCTGTAGCAACCTCTGCAGAAAGATGTCGCTCGTAAGTGCGCCAACCGACTGTTGAATCTGTTCCAGCCCGGAAACAATAAATTCGTCGAGTGCGGCGAAGACCGTGTTCAGCACCCCCTCGTCGAATTCACCCGGGGCGCCGGGGGCGTCGACCGTGAATACACCGACGAAGTCTCCACCGGGCGTGCCGTCAAGATCGCCGTCGAGTAGGACTCCCGCCTCAGAGGCGACACCGGTTGGATTGCTGCCCGGCGGAGCGAACACCGTTGCGCGATAGACTCCCGCGTTGAGTGGCGTCGCGGTTACTAGCAATGTCCAGTCCGCTGTCGCTAGATATTCTGCGCCGGTGATCGCGATCGTCTCGACCACTTGTCCCGTACCGTCGAGACGTTGCAGGCGGAAGTTGGCCGGATCGGCCGCACGCATTGCGTCAAGATCGACATTGTCTGAGTACTTGATCAACACGCGGTCAGGCGCCGTGCCGTCTGGCATCTTGGCAGCGCGGACCTGCTCGATGGTCGGCGGATCGGGAGAGAACTGAGTCAATATCGTCAGATCGCCACCAAGAATCGTATTGCCGGCCACGTCAGCGATCTGAGAGCCTAGCAACGTCAATCTGTAACGTTCTTGTGCAAGCGGCCCATTCGGCATGACATCGACGACCACGCGCGGCCCACCGCTCGCCGTCGCCTGATAGGTCACGCCCGTAATCAGATGGCTTACGTCCACATCCGCATCGACAGCATGAAGCCGATAGTTGGCCGGATTGTCGGCGGCCTCGGCCTCAAAGCCTGTGGAGCCTTCGCCCGGAGCAAAGAGTTCTTTGTCAAAGAGCACCTCGAACTGCAAGCCAGTCGGCATCGTGCCATCGAGCACCGTCGTCGCACTGACTTCCAGGGCCCTTGGCGAGAGACGATCGACCGTGATGTTAAGCGGCATGGTGTTGGTACCACCCGCCGCGTCGGTCAATTGGATCTGCAGCGTACTCGTTCCCAGAGCTATCGGGATCTCGACTTCCAGCGACTGAGTGATTGTCTCGCCGCCGGGCAACACGACGGACATCTGGCCATCGTCGAACTGACCATCGCCGTCCGCATCAACGCGCACAGTGACCGGCCCGACGCCTGTCATCGACACATCGAGTGTCGGCATGCGATTGGTCGTCGTGTTGTCATCGTCCTGGCCAAAATCATCGTCAGCGTCCGACAGCGCGGCGCCGGTAACTCTCGCTGCGGGGCGATCGACGTTGATCAGCAGCGAGTCCGACGCCGACGCACCGCTGCTG
>Ga0114996_10006608_pt1 | contig 13299 bp, 9 predicted proteins | sample ArcticOcean_MG_C_4_FD_87039 | JGI IMG/M metagenome (GOLD analysis project Ga0114996, IMG submission 87039) | Marine microbial communities from western Arctic Ocean - ArcticOcean_MG_CB4_134 | ecosystem: Environmental > Aquatic > Marine > Oceanic | place: Arctic Ocean: Canada Basin | collected... | reverse complement strand
TAATCTTATCATCTAAGTCAAACTTATCCAAAGCATATGGAATATCTGTTTTTACATTAGGATATCTTGTATTATAAGATTCAAAATTCACACTGTCTAAGCAATTTCGTTTGCCATTAAAAACAATTATAGCATCTTCAACATCTTCGTCTTGTTCGGGTTCTTCCGCCAGCTCTATTTTCTTTTCTTCTATTATTATGACTTGAGTATCTACTTCTTTTGTCGCTTCTGTAAAAGGTTTTCCGGTTAATTTTGATATATTATTTTTTATTAATTCAGTTAAATTTTTAGAATTTGTTAATTTATGTATATTATTGCTTCTAATTAATGAAGTAAGATTATCTATGTTATCTTCTGTCACAATACGCATTTGAATATTCATTGTTTGTAATTCTTGATATAACAATTTTAATGAATATGGTATGCGAACAATACTGAAATTTCTCCCAAATCTTGAAATATTTTCTATATTTAAATCACCATCCAAATTTTCCAAAAATTTTAAAGGTCCGTCTGTCATTGGACTCAAAAATAAATTTTTATCTTTATTATAAATTGCAATAGTTCCCGATTGATTACATATCGCAACATAATATTCATCACCCCTTTCCATGAATGATTCGTTTAAAAATTTTGACATTCCGGCAGCTACAACTGCATCTCTGTCCATTTCTCCAATTCTTAAACCACCATTATTCGCTCTTCCCTGTACAGTTTGTCTTGTTAGAACTGTTCTAGGTCCTCTTGCTCTATGATTTATTTTATCTTTTACCATATGTTTCAATCTTAAATAATATGTTGGTCCAAAATATATATCTGCTTCTATTTGTTTTCCATTCATACCATTATATAAGACTTCTGTTCCACTTGAATGAAATCCTTGTTTTGTTAGCATTTCACCAAAAATAGCTTGTTGTGGACCTTTATTTATCCAAGCAGTACAATCTCCATATGATCCATTTAAAACACACGCTTTTCCTATTAAACTTTCAATTAGATGTCCAATAGTCATTCTAGAAGGAAATGCATGCGGATTAACAATTATATCAGGTCTTATTCCATTACTACAAAAGGGCATATTTTCTTCGGGCAATAAAATTCCAATAGTACCTTTTTGCCCTGCCCTACTGCAAAATTTATCCCCAATGGCTGGAATTCTTTCATCTCTTACCCTTATTTTTGCTAATCTAAACCCTTCTTCACCTTCTGTCATAAATGATTTATCTACATATCCCTTTTGACCTTTTTTTGGAACAATTGAAGCGTCCGTAAATGTATCTGTTTCATTAATATCAGTTGTACATTTTCCTATCAATACAATTTTATCATTAAGTTTTGTATTTTCTTTAATTAATCCACACTCATCTAAAAAATTATAATCATAACCCGGTTTTAATCTAATAACATTTGAATTATGACTATTGCAAAATTTTGAATCAACAGTAGTTCCCATTACTTTGCTGCTTTCTTCGCGGGATTCATACATATTAAAATATGTAGTTCTAAAAAGTCCTCTATCAATTGAACCCTGATTTACAATAATTGCATCTTCAACATTATATCCACTATAACACGCTATTGCAACAATTACATTTTCTCCATAAGGGTGTTGTTCATTTGTAGCAAATTTAAGATACCTACTCTTTACTATAGGAATTTGTCCATAATTCAAGATTATTCCCATTTTATCAATTCTATTCTGATAATTAGTGTTATACAAAGATACAGCTTGTTTTGATTGTCCACATGAAAAAAGGTCGCGAGGTAATGGATTATTTTCTGGAAAAATAATTTGATTAGCCATTATTCCCAAAATAAGGGATGGGTGAATTTCAACATGTGTTGTTTTTCCTGGTATTATTTTATTACTTTCTATAGATATAAATGCACCTTCTTCTTCTTGTGTATCTATATATTCAATAACATTTCCGTTCATTTTTAACATATCAGCATTTTCATTTACTCCAAAAATTTCTTGATATTTAAATATTTTATTATTATTTATTGAAATATTTTGTTTTTTATTAGAAAACCCCATTATTAATTCCTTCCAAGTAATTTTTTTTTTCATAATTTTATCAACAATTTCAGGTCTATTCCAACTAATTATATCTGCCGCTAACATATAAAAAATTGGTCTCATCGCCCTACCTCCATCAGTTAAAATTAAAATTTCCTTTCTTCTAATATCCCATTCTATACTTGTAAATATTGGAAAAAGTCCATTTCTTCTATATAATTTCAAGAAACTATAAATATTTGTTGGATTATTAACAATTCCCACCCAAGCACCATTTATAAAGATTTTTGTGGATTGTGTAATATATTTTATAGAAACTTCTTCCAACAAAGACATTCCGCGCTCTCTTAACCAAGATAAAAATGGAAATCCAGATGTTCCACTAGTAATGTGTGTCATAATTGACAAATGTTTATGTAACCCTATATTTCCACCATCGGGTGTATGAATAGGACATTCCAAACCCCACTGGGTTCCATGCAATAAACGAGGTCCAACTACTTTTGCCGATTTGTCAAGGGGAACATTCAATTTACGCAATTGACTTATAAATGAAAAATATGATAAACGACTTAGATCTTGAATAAGTCCTAATCTTTTTGTATGAGATTGAGCTCCCCAATTTCCTTTAAATGCCTTTTTAAAACCTTCTTCTACTATTTTTTTCGCAAATATTAATGAAACATTATTGTTTATTAAATTTATAAAGTTTTCATCTTGATACGCGGGTCTATGATAATAATATTCTTTATCAATCGTTTGAAATATTTGTTTCTGTTGTAAATTATAATATTCACTAAATAATTGAGAAATTAGAGCTCCAGCCGTTTCAATTCTTTTAAATTTAAAAGAATCTCTGTCTGTTGGGGGGGATTTCTTGCTGTAAACATCCAATAATCTTTTTACCATATATCCTAAAAATAACGCCTTTTGTTTAAAATTTAATTCACCTATATGAGGAAGAAAATACATAGATAAAATTTCTAAAGCCGTACTTACTGTTTTTGCTTTTGTAAAGGAAGCAATAAATTTAAGAGCAGCTTCTTGTGTGAAAATATATCCCGCGTCATGAACACTTGGACGAAAATAATCAACATAATCACTATTTTCTTCCAAATTTAAAATGCATGTTTCAATAATATTTTTGTCTGAAATAATACCTAATGCTCTCATTAAAATGAATAATGGTATGGGCTTTCTTACATTTGGAATATTTACAACAATTTGGTTATTAGATAATTTTGATGATGGGGACAGAATTCTTATTGATAATGTTCTTATTGGTTTTGATGCATCTTCAGAAACCGACCTTATTTCCACAGAATGACTATATAAATCATTTACAGAATCTCTAATATATAATGTATTATCTGCAAATTTCTCCTGACAAACAATAACTTTTTCTTTTCCAGAAATAATAAAATATCCACCATAATCATTTCTACATTCTCCCATATTAAAGCGAACTTCTTTTGATAATCCTTTTAAAATACACAAATCAGATTGTAACATTATTGGAAAACGCCCTAAATATATTTTTTCCAAAGTTATGCTTTTATTTATTTTTTTTCCATCGTTTATTATTTGAAAATCTATATCAACATCATAATGAACAGAAAATCCATAATTCATATTTCTTAATCTCGCTTCATTAGGATACATATAATGCGTACTATTTTCATCATAAATAATAGGCTTTCCAAAATAAATTTTTTCACCAGATTTTCCACCTAAAAATAAATTACATTGATATTTATATTCTTTCGTTTTGTCATCCTGTTCTTTAAAAATCCTTATAGGATTTTTTTCTTGCATTAGCCTCATGATTCCACCAGACCAAAAATTATTATAAGAATCCAAATGATGCTTAACTGAAAAATTCTTATTTGATTCAAAATAACAATCTATAATGTTCCATATTAATTTATTTTCGTCCATTATATTATACTATAGTAAAAACTTTATAAAACTTTTCACTAAAAGGTTTTATAAATTATTTTTCTTCTTTTACAGCTTCTCTTCTAACTGCTTCAATCGTAGCATATAAAAATAGTCCCAATAAAACTGCGCCGAGTAATAATGGAAAAAGAACTAATAACCAAGAAACGGGAGTCCAACCTACATCACAAAATTTATTTAAAATCCATGTCCATATCACTGCATAAAATGCTTGTAAAACAGTAAGAAACATATTGTTAAAATTGAGCGGAGCAGTATAGGAACCAACAGTGAATTCATACGGATTTTTAATATTACCTAAAAATAATAAAACTAAACTAGCGGCAGAAATCCAAACATAGAGTTTTGCAGGCGAACATAAATTTGAATATAACGATTTTAACCCCATTATATAATTAATATACTTTTTTATTTATTTTGTATTTGCTCATTTAATTTTGAATCTGCTAATGCTCTTTGTGATTCTTGTTCTGTTTTTCCTGGCAATAATCCTTCACTATTTTCTTCCTCCACTTCTTCTGGTTCTCCAGCGTCACCACTTTCTAAACTACTTAAACTTCTTAAATTTGATTTCATATTTCCTATTGGTTGATTCATTGGATTTCCACCCCCTGCCGTTCTTTCACCATAATATTTATGTTGTAAATTTGTTAAATCTAAACCGGCTATACGTCCAGCATTTACTAATTGAGAAGGTAAAAAATTATTTATACCATTTTGAACGCTCTTAATAATAGACTTTATAGGTAAAGGTTTGGGTGTAGGACCTACTTGTCCTCCATATTGAACTCTTCTACGACGGCGCGAACGTCGCTTGCGGCGTGTCCGACGCCTGCGGCGAGACCGACGCCTGCGACGTGTTTTGCGTCTCCTCTTACCACCCTTCATTCTTCCTTTTAAACCCGGATACATGTCACCAACACTTGATTTTGGGTTAGGCAAACAAGGATTGCATAATTTATCATAATATTTACCTTGTTTCAAATTTGCACAACCTACTTCATATGGACCACCAGGAGGAAAGGCGGGTTCTTTAAAAAAATTTCTCCATAAGTTTCCCCCGGTTTGACGACGACGATTTGTTCTACGACGACGTCTACGGCGACGTCTACGGCGACTTTTTCTTCGTCTATTTTTTGTTTTTTTCATATACATATTACTAAGAAATTATTCAATATCAACGTGTGTTAACATGTGACGACGGCAACACATTTTATTTAGTCCTAAAACATCTAAAACTTCTCCCTCAGCTGTCTTTTTCATATTATCTTTTGTTAAATATTGAACCTCCTCAATATCTTTATCGCATTTTCTTTTATTAACTTCTTTTACATAATATAAATATTTATCCGCAAGGACGTTTCCACAAGTAAAACACTTTATCGGAATGATCATTATTTATATTATTATATGAAATATTTTTTAATCAATTTTTAATTTATTTATTTAAAATCAGAACCCGAACATTTTCGCATATTTTCCTATAGGACTCGCTTTAAGTTTTTTCTTTGCCATGGCCATAGCTTTTTGTTTTGCCAAATTTTTGGCGGCAGCCATGGACGTTGGGACACCACCGCCAAATTTTCCAGCCAACCCACCCAAACCCCCCGCCGCGGACAGCTTCGCCTCCAATTCTTTCCGTCGCTGCGCGACAAATCCACCATTTGAAACAGACTTTGCAACTTCAGCCGCGCTTGCTTCCGGCGGTAGTTGTTTTTCATGGATATCTACTCCTTGCGTCCGCAGTGTCTTAGCAGCACGATCTTCCTCTCTTTTCTTGTTTTCATAATCTATGCGGGACTCTATGCTTTTTTTAGACTTCGTGGGCAGGTCTGCTTTTGCAACAGCTAACGCGGCGGCATCAGCTGGACCCGCGTCGTTACCCGCAAGAGCCGCCTTTACCCCATGGTCTCGTTGGGCCTTATGGAGCTCATTCTCGCTCTTTTGCGCCTTAGATTTCGCCGCATCTTTTTCTTCCCCCGTGCGCACTACCTCGGCTAAATTATTCTCGTGTTCGTGTCGCGCCCAGCGCGCCATTGAACTACTTTTTTCATTTGCCTGTGCATGTTTAAATACCAACCGGTCCAGCTCCTGCTTTTGGTCCAGCTCCCTATCCATATCCTGCATGTCCTTCGCCTCCTCAGCGCGGCCCTGATCTTCAGTGGCCTTTTCTAGCTTTTTTTCGGTGGCCGCTGCTGCTGCCACATCCTCCAAGGGTATTTTATTACCAGGAGGAGTAACAGGCTTTTCCAAGAACTCCTTTGCTAATTTATCTCTTATTTCTTGCTTCTCCTTTTCTTCTTCAGGGTCCTTGGTTTTCAATCCTTCTTTACCCTCAGGTCCTATTTCAGGAAGTTTCCCTTTTGGAAAACGTTCGGCAGAATTTCTATCTTTTCCTTTATAATACCACCAATCTAAATTTAATCGTGTATTATTGATTTTTGCTCCATTCTCATCTCCATAATAACAACCTTCAGGATTTGTTATAGGACCTTCACCTGAATCATCCATTTCGGTATTCGGTCTCCCCCAAATGCAACAATCAGAATTTTTACAAGATTTCTCTTGTAAGTTTCCACAACTTTGTTCTAAAACATCGGAAGGTCTCTTACAAAATCCGTCTTCTAAAACAGCTTCCTCTCCATTTGTTAAACCTTCCCTCCCTGAAAACTTTTCATATAGTATTATTTTTTCCAATTGTTTATTTGGATTCCGTTTAAATTCTATACCTCTTATTGCTATAATTGCAGTAATAAGAAATAGCGCCATAACAACAATGGCAATAGATTTCCAGTTTTTTTTGAAATATTCTTCTAATGTTTTAAAGAAACTCATTATATAAAAGTTAAGAATTTATTTTATCTTAGAGACTCCACGATTTCAACGAATTGAAAACCACGACTTGTTTTTGTTCTCCTATATTTTATACCTTTCTTTGTTATATTGTCATGACATTCTTTGCATATATTCATTAAATTTGCAGGATGATTTTTATGAACATGTTCTATGAAATTATCATCATTAGCATCTTGTTGAAATTGCATATGATGGATATCTTTGCCTTCACCACTACAAATTTCACATTTCCCCCTTATTTTTTTCGCATTATATCTGCATTTTTTTACTTTATTATTTTCATTCCTGATATTGTAAGCTAATTCTAAAAAATCTTTTGGCATACTTAATGATTTACATACTTCTAAACCATATAAGCTATTTCCAGGTCCATCTTTTAATTTGCGATTATAAATTAATAAATCTTTTTCAACATCATATCTTACCTCCATATGTTTCATTTTAATTTTTTTAAGTTTTTTAATCCTCTTCATTTTTGTTATTTGATGTAAATGTGTAGCAAAAATAAAACTACATTCTCTATCGTGCAATTTTGTTAAACCAGATATGAATATCCCTATAGCAGAATCCGTTTCGGTCCCAGAACACAGTTCATCTCCTAAGACTAAACTATTTTTGGTTGATGAATTCAAAATTGTTCTTAATTCAGACATTTCTACCGCAAAAGTGCTCAATCCCTTAAATATATCGTCATTTCCCAAAATTCTGGTATATATATCTTTGTATGGTTTATAGATAAATTCACTACAAGGTACGTGCATTCCCGCTTGAGCAAGAACAATTGCAATACCGATTGCTCTTATTAAAGATGATTTTCCGACAGCATTTGTTCCATATAATAATACACCATCTAATGTGGTTCCCAATGAAATATCGTTGGGGACATATATTTCATTTTGATGCAATTGTTCTATCAAACAATGTCGCAAATTTTTTGCCTTAAAAAAAGATTTATCTTCGTTATCATCAATTTTAGGGCAGCAATAATTGTATTTCTTTGATATATGAGCCTTTGTAATCAAAATATCTAATAAACTTATATATTTTACCATTTTCTCCATTTCATTTTGAAAAATAGATAAAGAATCTATAAAGTTTTTATATCTAAACTCAAGTTCTCCGCATAATTTATTTTTATAAATAATTAATCCATTATATATTGAAGTTAGTTGTACGCTATCTATTCTCATATTGTTTCCACTTCTATTTGTGAATTTTAAATCTTCAAGAGCTAATTTATAAGTTTTTGTTTCTTTGTTATAAGAAGAAATATACCTTATTTCCATTATATTTTTGCATTTAGGTTTCAATAATAAAGCGCGTCTTTTTGTGATATCCAAATTATATCCTGATTTTTCAGTTTGGTGTATTTTAACAAGTTTTGTCTTCTTTTTTTCATGACATTGAATTTGCAATCCCAAAAAATGCTGAATACACTGCATTTGGTCAAATAAGTCAATATATTTTTCTTCTATTTTATCCAAATCATCAAAAACCCCTCTTTTAAAAATATTAATATCAAATTCTAGTTTGTTTATTGTCTCGGCCTTTTTTATTTCTATCTTTTCTTTTATAAATTTCATTAATTTATTACAAATAGTAGTAAGATTGGCTGGGATATAGCTTTTTATATAATTATTTATTTTGTCACTATTTTTTAATTTTTTTTCTATATTGCATATAGTTTTCATATTATCATAGAATTGGGTTAATTCCGCGGGACATACTTTATTTAAAATGATTTTTCTATACAATCTTTCTATATCACGAAACCCCATAAATTCTTGTCTTAAAAATTCATATTTTTCATAATTTTTTTTTACATAACTTGTAATTTCATATTGTTGATTTAAATAAACTATATCCAATGATGGTTTTAATAAAAGTTCTTTAAATTTTCTTCTTCCCATGGACGTCTTACATTTATTCATAAAAGTCAAAACAGAAGAAAAATTTCCAGAATTTTGATTTGTATTAATAATATTTAATTGTTTCAAAGAATGATTTGCTAAGTTTAGATAATTATAAATATTTTCAATCTTTGGTTCAGATATTTTACGAACAAGATTTGGTTGATGATTATAAATAAAGTCTAATAAAAAACAAAAAGATTGTGATGCATAGGGAAATTCTGCAAAACGTAAATTTTGATAAAAGAAATCAATATCGGGAGGATTAAAAAACTTATTTAATATTGAATACTGATAGGTCTGTTCTTCACAAATTTTTGCTGTTTTTGAAAGAGTATTATTTTTATCTTCTTGATAAATAAAATGAATATTTTTAGTTTGAATTTTAGTATATTGAATTATATCTTCAATTTCTTCTTTATTAAATCCCGAATAAATAATAATTAGTTCATGGGGCTGATAAATGCATGAAAAACGTTCAATTTCATCATATGTTGTTGGATAATGAAAGAATTTTTTAGTATATTCAAACATATATGATTTACCTGTAATAATATTAATGGTTGATATCCCACATATTATATGTGGATTTTTATTAATTAATGTTTGTTTATTTAATTGAAGTTTGATACACATTACATTATTGGTTAATTTGTGTTGTTCAATATCAAAATTAGTTCCCGGAGAATAGATACCTTGCAAACTTCTAGGTGATTTTGGTGCATTAACATCTTGTCTATAAACAACAATGGTATAACCTTCATTATTAAGTTTTTTAACATATTTATCAATCAAATGAAGATGAAATCCCGCCATCCAGACTCCGTTACGCCCAACACACTGTTTTTTGGGCACTGCTTTTAAATCAGCTATTCTAGAAAATTCCATAATTTCACTGCCATAAATTTCACCGCCCTTTTTTTTTAAACCATATACTTCAAAAAAAGCCCCTACTTGCATATAAACTATGGTTTTTTCTCCATATTTTTCAATATTTTCCTTAGTGATTTGTAGGTATTTTCTTAAGAGAGACATAATTAATTTGTTTTTTTAAATTTAAGTGGTTTTCAATAAGTTAAATTTCTGAATAATTTTTATGAGGTTCGTATATCATGAACTTTCATTCTACAAAAAAAAAATTCAAGAAAAAAAATATTAAAAACCCATTTAGAAAAGATTTTACAGAAAAAAAAAAGTTGAAAATTATATTTTTGGTATTAAATTGTAAAAAAAATAATTTTCGGCGAGCACAACAAACATGGCTTAAAAAATTACCCGATAATTTCAAATATTTTCATGTACAAGGAGATCCATCATTAAATACTATATATAAAGTTCAGAAAAATCTAATTACGGTAAAATGTGATGATGGATATTTATGTTTGCCGAAAAAAGTTTTAATGGGGATGAAAGTTATTAATAAACATTTTGATTATGATTATATTTTTAAAACGGACGACGATATAAATTGGAAAGATATAGAAATGTTGAATATTATAAGCAAATATTTAGTTAAAAAACCATATGATTATGGTGGCGCAGATTACGCAGATATAAAAGAAACTACCCTTTGTTATTGTCAATGGTATCATGATATTTCTTTTCCACCAATTTATTTGGAACCAGCTATATATTTTGGGGGTAATTTCTATTTTATTAGTAAAAATATTATAAAAAAACTACAACATTTAAATTTCAATAATTTTATTATTGAAGACCATGCATTTGGTTATCATATTGGCAAAATAACCAAAAATATAAAAAAAATAGGGACTTCTTCGTCCTTTTATCATCATAATTTTGAGAATGGTCATGGATTTTATTTTGATAAAAGATTGTCTCAAAAGTTGAGTAATAATGACTTTAAATTTTTAAAATTTAGTAATAACAAAATAATTGATTGTCTTAAAAATCCAGTGGCAGAGGTTATTTTTATTTACAATACAGATATTACCCACTACTCAAAGTTTTTGGATTTTTTTTCTCATATTCAAAATAAAGATTGTTGGGATATTATTTTTAGTGAGCCGTGGCACCGGGGGAGGGTGCCTAATTTAATGATTGGTCCAAAGACAAAAGATGAATTTTTAATGGAAATGGCGAATTTTTATCGTGTACGAGATGCCGCGGAGTGGGACGGCGATATGCATTTTATTATAAAAAAAAGTGCGACAGCCAGGATGAGTTTGTTTTTATCCAGTAAAATATATGCCGAAGAATTATTTTCTACAATGAAAATTTATTTTACACCTTATTATGCATAGATGTTAAAAATGCCGATGATTTGGTATTCTGGTTCACCTAAAGTAAAAAGTATTAATCAGGGGACTTCGTCAGGGAAGTCTGGTGTGCGGCAGCCTATTTATTTACCTTTAATTGTTTTAGGTGTGAATGATCATTTATCGTTTAGATAGTTATAAAGCAATACTTCAGGCGATCTATTAAAAATATCCCCAGCCGCTGCTGCATCTTCATACATAGTTCTGATAACATCTTCGGGTGCTGCTGTTCCAATTCTTATGAGACCACGAAATCTAAGATTTTTTTTAACAATGTGTATATGTTTTTTTTTAAGTTGCATTTTTTGTTCTTCAATTATTTTTTTAATAGTTTTATTCTTAATTAGTACACCTACTCTTCTTCTTTTGAGGTCCTTGCCGATTGTGAAATTTCTTTTTCTAATTTTTTTTCTAAATTTTTTTAATTTCTTCTGTCTTTCCGTATTATTTTCTTGAACATTATTTTTATCATGAATTGTAATTTTTTGTTCAGTTTTAATTTCAATATCAGGTTTTTTTTTAAGTGTTTTTATATAATCCCGATAAAGTGGTTTCGCCCCCCCTTTAAGAATCCCATAAGGTGGATCATCTTTTAAATTTTTTTTTACAGGTTGTGTTTTTGCAGTTTCTTTTTGTTTTCTTCTTCTTTTTCTTTTTTCTTTTTTTTCCTTTGAGACTGTATTTAAATAATCTAAGGACATTTTAAACTCGTCATCAATATTTGTTTTTCTTTCTTCTGTTTCTTGTTTTTTTTGTCGTACTTGTTGTGATTTTATTTGATGTTCTTTAATTTTTTCCAAAAGTTTTTTTTTTATATCATTGGCTTTCAAAGAATGTTCTTTATTTCCACTTTTTTTTCTTTTATATTTTCTTCTTGAAGATTGTAAAAAATCTGGATTAATTTGTATTGTTTTCTCCATTATAATCAAGTTTTTTTAAAAATTGATTAAAATAACATAATTTCTCATAAATATAAATCTGGAAGGAATGAGTTTTTATCTCTTTTTTTAACTTCGTCATTATCCAAAAACATTTTTAATCCATTATTTAGATCTTCAATAGTTAATATAGTTTTTTCTTCTTTTTTTTTACAAAATACTCTTCTAGAGTGTGCAATTTTAGTTTTTGCAAATAAAGTTTCCATATCTCTTCCAAAAAATTTAAAATAATTAATATTTTGTTTAAACCAAGATGTTTTTATTTGTTTTTTCATTGACCAATTAGCATCTTTAACTTTTTTTTCAAATATCTGTTTCAATTCATCTGCTGTATAATCATTAATATGAAATCTCCAAGTAAATCTTGAATCAAGTCCGCTATTATAATTAAAAAAGCATTCATTTAATTCTTTTTCGTATCCTGCAATAATAACCATTAAATTATTTTTATGATCACTTAAACTTTCACATAAAGTATCTATACATTCCTTTGCAAAACTGTCCCGATTTTCTTTATTTCCTAAAGCATATGCTTCATCTATAAATATTACCCCACCTAGATGTTTTTCTATAATTTCTTTTGTTTTAATAGCTGTTTGTCCCAAATATCCGGCAATTAAATCAGCTCTTGTAACTTTTTTAAATTTACCGCTTGAAAGAACATTTAATTTACAAAATATTCTTCCCATTATCTTAGCAATTTCTGTTTTACCTGTTCCCGGTGGACCATAAATAACTGTATGCATAAAATCATTTTCCTTTGTTAGCTTATTATAATGTAAATTCTGTATAAAAAATAATATTTGGTCTACAATAGATTCTTTTAATTTTTTCATTCCAATCATATTATTTAAATCTTGTAAGGGTTTTTTAATTTTGTGTATCGATTTCATATCAATATTATATTCAATATGAGGTTCCAAAGGATATTTTTCACATAATTTTAATATATCGTTTACACAATTAATTTTTGTATTAATTATAACTTTTTTCTTAATAAATCTTGGTGGGAGAAGTAGTGGGGTAGATAAATGAGTTCCTGTATAAAGAGACGAGGGTGTAGTCTTTTCGTTTATAATTTTATTAAAATTATAATTAATTTTCGCCAAAATATCATTTAAATTATTATCATATGTTGGTGTAAATATTGTTGGTGTAAATGTTTCTCTTTGTAAATCATCACAAATAGCCAAATAATTATTATTTTTTCTATTATTTTTAATATTTTCCAAAGCTTTAATAATTTTCATATGTAATATATATTCTTTTTCATTTAAATAATTTTTGACTTTGTTGTTTTTTTTTGTATTAGAAAGTTGTAAAGGATTTTTTTCTTT
>Ga0114996_10006606_pt1 | contig 13302 bp, 12 predicted proteins | sample ArcticOcean_MG_C_4_FD_87039 | JGI IMG/M metagenome (GOLD analysis project Ga0114996, IMG submission 87039) | Marine microbial communities from western Arctic Ocean - ArcticOcean_MG_CB4_134 | ecosystem: Environmental > Aquatic > Marine > Oceanic | place: Arctic Ocean: Canada Basin | collected... | reverse complement strand
TAGCTACTTAAGGACAATAGCTGCGGAATTACAACGTATTGCTAGTCACTTGGTGGCCACAGGATTCTTGCTGAATGATCTGGGAGCTTTGGCTACCCCCCTAATGTATTGTTTCCGTGAGAGGGAGAAAATCTTGGATCTGTTTGAGATGCTATGTGGTGCGAGAATTACAGTGAGTTATATGAGGGTGGGTGGCGTTTTCCAAGATGCGCCTGAAGACTTCTGGCCTGCATTCAAGACATTTTTAGAAGAGATGCCATATTACATAGATGAGTACGAACAATTCCTGGTTGGTAATGAAATATTGCTCATGAGACTAAAGGGAGGGAACACTGTTAGCAAGGAGCAGGCATTGAACGCCTCCATTACTGGACCGGTTCTTCGCTCGACTGGATTTTCTTGGGATCTTCGTAAGGTCGACCCATATGAGATTTACGATAGATTCGACTTTGACATTCCTGTAGGAGAACAGGGCGATAACTTTGATCGATTTTACATAAGGCTTCAAGAGATGAGGGAGAGTTTGCGAATACTCAATCAATGTTTTAAACAGATTGCCCCAGGTCCCGTTCGGGCCAATGTCCCATATCTGTATAGGCCACCTGCTGGAGATGCCTATGGACGGGTTGAATCTCCGAAAGGTGAGTTGGGGTTTTATTTGGTAAGCGATGGAGGTATAGCTCCATACAGATGCAAGATACGCTCACCCTCTTTACTGAATTTGTCTGCGATTAAGGAGATGTTAGTTGGATGGAAGCTAGCCGATATGATCGTCACATTGGGTAGTATTGACATAAATATGGGTGAGGTAGACAGGTAATGAATTCTTTGCTTGAGAGCAATGTGATATTCAGGAATGTCTACTGTTTTTGGGCAGCTAATCCTGGTAATGCTGAGCAATGCACCCCAGTTGGAGCAGTAGCAGTTAAGGACGGTTTGCTCCCCGGTGGGCTGGAATGGCTCGCTTATGTAATGGCTGGGCTTAGTGTCATTCTTTTGATAGTAAATGTTTATTTGGTATTCGCCGCGCTTTATACGTACGTAGACCGTCGTGTTTTAGCCAAATTTCAGGGAAGAATCGGACCAAATCGTGTCGGTCCCTTCGGTATTTTGCAGCCGCTTGCGGATGGCATAAAGCTTATGACTAAGGAGGATCTTGTTCCAGCAGGTGCGGATCGTTGGATATTTAATTTGGCCCCGGTAGTGATGATGTCTTCTGGAATACTGGTTTTAGCGGTTTTACCGTTCGGAAAAGACTCGTTTGTAGTGGATTTGAATATAGGCATTTTATATGTATTTGCAATAACTGGCGTTAACACACTAGCAATGTTTATGGCCGGTCTAGCGTCAGCCAATCGGTACGCGATGTTTGGTGGTATGCGGGCTGTTGCTCAGTTAATTAGCTATGAAATTCCCGTAGTCCTTTCAGTGGTTGGGATAGTTATGATGGCAGGCACTATGTCTTTGGTTGGTATAGTTGAGGCTCAGAAAGTCCCATTCATATTTGTTCAGCCGTTGGCATTTTTCGTCTTTATTGCCGGTAGCTCTGCTGAAATGAACCGATCTCCTTTTGATCAGGTCGAGGCTGAAGGTGAAATAATAGCCGGATATCATACTGAATATAGCGGGATGAAATTTGGAGTGTTCCAGGCAGCGGAATTTGGGGCAGTTCTTATTACTTCTGCCTTGATAGCTACTTTGTTTCTAAAAGGATGGGAAGGCCCGTTCTTACCATCGCACGTTTGGTTTTTGCTTAAGCTTTTCTTCTTCGCTTTCATATTTATTTGGATAAGGGCTACTTTGCCTAGGCTGCGCATTGATCAAATAATGGCCTACGCATGGAAATTCTTGCTTCCGCTTAGTCTTATCAACATATTCGTTGTAGCTGCTGAGGTATTGTTACTTGGCGACCAAATTACTGACTCGAGCGGCGTCAGCATGGATCTGACAACCAGCGATATGTGGATAATGGCCGGCATAAATGTGGTAGTGGCCATAGTAGCAGTAATTGGACTGGCTAAGATTACTGGGATGGATGCCAGGGAATCTACAAAAGTTGCGAACGTTACAAGGGTTATAAAGGGAACTTAATTATGTATGGCTTAGGTATATTAAAAGGCTTGACGGTAACGATGAGGAATTTCTTCAGGAAGCCTTTTACCGTTCAGTATCCTGAGGAGCGGGTTGCTCAGCACCCGCGATTTAGAGGTGAAGAATTTACCTGGTACGAGGAACGATGCACTGGTTGCGCCAGCTGCGCTAAATACTGCCCTCTTGGCATAATAAAAATCGTCACACATCCAGGAGGCGAGCACGTATCAGAAGGTCAGGAATACGCTATCGATGTGTTTGATATAGACATTGGAAGGTGTATGTTCTGTGGTTTATGTGTGGAAGCTTGCCCGTACGATGCCTTGTTTATGGGCAGTGGTTTTGAGGAAGGACAATATAGTAGGAAGGATTTGGTGATTACTAAAGATAGATTGATTAAGGCTGATAAAAAGCCTAGCACATGGTTCCGCCCTCAGTTGGAAAGCCAGCAATATAATTCCCAGTCTGAATCCCCGGTCGATTGGGAGAATGCAGGCAGAGAACCGTGGCCTTATCATATGCCTGTGAGGCCTCAGAGTGCCGAAGAGTCTTTGGAACAAGGCGAAGAAACCAAATGATTGTACAAGATTTCCTTTTTGGAATTCTGTCTGTTGTAACTGTTGTGTCCTCGATACTAGTGATTAGATTACAGAACTTATTTAGAGCTGCCCTCATGTTGGTGGTTGCTTTTGGAGCAATTGCAGGTCTATTCGTGTTACTTAATGCGGAATTTCTTGCGGTGGTTCAAATATTGGTATATGTAGGGGCTATAGCCGTTCTAATAATTTTCGGTGTTCTATTGACGCAGGAATTAGAAATAGGCAACAAATCAAATTCATTGTGGCTTCCTGCCCTTATTGGATCGTCTATGTTTTTGGCACTTATGATATTTGTTGTGCTGGACACTGATTGGAGCTTTATGCAGAACGTCGTTGCTGACGACACTATGTCCAAAGTGGGCGAGGTATTTACAGATACGCCTTCTTGGTTGGCTAGTGTCCTTTTGAAGGAGTGGGTTCTAGCTTTCGAGGCGGTGTCTTTGCTCTTATTGGCAGCCATTATTGGAGCCATAGTATTGGTCAAGGAGCGCGACCAATGACCTTAGAGAGAGTCCTAATACTGTCTGCGGTTGTTTTTAGCATTGGCCTATACGGGTTTTTGACTAAGCGAAACGCGATAACGATGCTGATGGCGATAGAGCTAATGTTTAATGGTGTGACTATTGCAGCCGTTGCTATGGCTAGGTACATAACTCCATCTGTTCTCCGAGTGGATCCTACGGCGACTTCCGACGGTTTGGTTCAATTCGTTCTTTCAGGGCAAGTTTTATCGATGTTCGTGATTGCTGTCGCTGCGGCCGAGGTGTCATTGGGCATTGCGATTATTATTACGGTCTACCGAGCAAGGCGGACCATAGATGTAACCGAAGTTAACTTAATGAGGCGGTGAGATTGTGTGGGTAGATTACTTGAAAGTTCCCAATCTGGTAATTGCCGAAATGTGGAAGAACCTGTTAGAGGGTGAGGGATTGCCTACTCGGGTTCTCCCGGATGGGAACCTTTTGGATTGGGCGGAAACAAGTCCTTTTAGAGTGATGGTTCCAAGAGGAAGGGAACATGTCGCTGATGAAATCTTGAGGAAACTATAGGCAGCTTATGATTAACGAATTTTTCGCTTGGGCTATTCTGTTCTTGCCACTTGCGTCATTTTCTATAATTGCAATACTTTGCTTGGCCTTCAGAGCCCTGGATGCCCGGGTAAGTAGTTATCTGGCGATTTTGACAATAGGAGCCACATTTGCTCTTTCAGTAGCGGCATTAGCGGGAACGGCGTCTCATGGTGAATTCAAATGGGATTCTCATACTTGGCTTTCGATAGGAGACCTAGAGATCAAAATCGGCATCCTTATGGATTCCTTAACTTCCATTATGCTGGTTGTTGCTACAGGCGTCAGCTTGCTAGTGCAGATCTACTCGTTGGGCTATATGGAAAGGCATGAGTATCCTCGCTATTACGCCTATATGTCTCTTTTTACCGCTTCTATGGTGGGTGTCGTCTTAGCAAAAAGCATCCTTCAAGTTTACTTTTTCTGGGAACTTGTTGGATTGAGTTCATATTTGTTGATTGGATTCTGGTATCACAAACCTTCTGCCGCCGCCGCAGCAAAAAAGGCTTTTCTAATAACTCGGATAGGAGACGTGGGTTTCCTACTGGCTATTTTGTATCTGTTTGCACAAAAACAATTTTACATTGATCAGGGTCTTAATCCGTTTGAAATTCCTGACATACTTGGATCAGCTTCTGCATTACCCGTTTTTGCTGCAACGTGGCTGTCACTTGGGATATTTGCTGGAGCGGTAGGCAAGTCGGCACAGTTCCCCTTGCACACATGGCTACCAGATGCAATGGAAGGTCCGACTCCCGTTAGTGCTTTAATACATGCAGCGACAATGGTCGCTGCCGGTGTATTTCTTATAGTGAGATTATTTGGCTTAATTGAGCAGTCAGAGATGGCTTTGGCTGTAGTGGCGTTAACTGGGGCGTTTACAGCGGTGTTTGCCGCAACCATGGGAATGGTGATGAATGACATTAAACGAGTGTTGGCATATTCCACAATAAGTCAGCTTGGATATATGGTCGCGGCTGTTGGGATAGGAGTTCCTGCTGTCGCGATGTTTCATTTATTCACGCATGCTTTTTTCAAAGCGCTTCTTTTTCTTGGATCGGGTAGTGTAAATCACGCTACAGGGACTTTTGATATGAGGTATATGGGAGGTCTTCGGAAACACATGAAGTGGACCTACTACACATTCCTCATCGGGTCTTTAAGCTTAGTTGGTATCTTCCCTCTCGCAGGATTTTGGAGTAAGGATGAAATTTTGCTTGACGCTTTTAGAGGAGGAGATACCATCGATCAGATAGTGTTTGCTCTGACGTTTACAGGCATATTTCTCACCGCATTTTACATGTTCAGATGTATACATATGACCTTTCATGGAGAGTTCCGTGGTGGGGCTGACGCAGAAAATGGCGAGATTGGCAAATCCGTACATCTGGCCGAATCGCCTCTGGTAATGGTCGCGCCGTTAGTAATTTTGGCTGTGGCTGCTATAGGTTCTGGTTATGTAGCTAATCCTTTGGATAAGCTTGGTGCAATTCCTGCCCACTGGTTTGTGGAGTTTTTGGGCGGGCACGGTGGTAAGTTCAGCATCCAATTAGCATTGGCATCCACTTTAGTGGCGGTATTAGGTATCGGCATTGCTACTCTGCTTCACCGCAATTCTCAGCTCAGAAAAGTTGGTGTGTTAGCCACCCTTAAACCTCTGGAAGGGATAATTTCAAGAAAATATTACTTAGACGATTTTTATGAGGGCTTAGTCGTGTCTAAGATTTTCTATGGAGGCGTCGCAAGATTTCTTGACTGGTTCGATAGGGAAATTGTAGACCGAACTGTAGAGATCATAGGCTTTATTGGTAGAAACAGCGGACGTGTATTTACACCTTTGCAAAATGGACAGGTACAAGTCTATGGGCTGGTTGCGTCTCTCGGGGGTTTGTTAATTATGGTGGCTTATTTAGTATTTGGTTGACATGATTATTAGGAGCGCTATTTGTTAACTTTCACACTATTCTTACCCCTTGTTGGGGCGCTATTCATACTATTTTTCGTTAACACCCCGAGGACTGTACGTGCTGTTGCATTACTCATAGCACTGGTGGAGATGGTTTTAGCATCGGTCGTTTTCTGGACAGTGTCGCAGGATGGCAGTGGTTCGTTCCAGTTGGTTGAAAAAATCGCTTGGATACAATCGTTAAACATCCAATATTTCTTGGGTGTTGACGGCTTAAGTGCTCCCCTAATCTTGTTAACTGGACTGCTTACTCCATGTGCTGTGTTTGCATCATGGTATGTTGAAGACAGGGTCAAGGAGCATTTCTTCTGGATGCTAACTTTGATTACAGCGGTTATGGGCGTATTTATGGCTTTAGATTTAGTCCTGTTCTTTGTATTTTGGGAACTTGAACTAATCCCGATGTATTTCCTAATATCGATATGGGGCACAGGGCGGAAAGAATACTCAGCAATGAAATTCCTCATTTTTACCATTGCTGGATCTGCTTTTATGTTGATAGGGATATTGGTTGTATTCCTTTCCTCTGGTACTTTTGATATGACCGAGTTGGCTGGAAGTACTCTGACCAATTTGCTTATACCTACGCAATTAGTATTTGTACTTTTCTTTATAGCCTTTGCTATTAAGCTGCCTGTCTGGCCAGTTCATACTTGGCTACCTGACGCTCACACGGACGCGCCGACGGCAGGTAGCGTTATTCTTGCTGGAGTACTTATAAAGATGGGTGGTTACGGGTTAATACGTATAAATGTCGCAATGTTCCCTGAGGTAACTCGAGAATATTCCTGGGTTATTGTGGGATTAGCTTTGGTGAGTGTGATTTATGGAGCAATTGTAACTCTACGACAGAGTGACCTTAAGCGTTTGATCGCATATAGCAGTGTTAGCCATATGGGTTTGGTTCTGTTGGGCATTGCTTCATTGGGTGCTGGAAAATCTGCGGTGACTTCAGTTGGCCTCAACGGGTCTGCGATGCAAATGTTTACTCATGGGACAATTACTGGATTAATGTTTCTTGTGGTTGGTCAAATATACTTGCGAACCCACACTAGATTTATACCTGACCTTGGTGGGCTTATAGTAAAAATGCCTTTCTTGTGCGCAGCTTTGGTTGTTTCGGGTCTCGCATCTTTGGGTTTGCCAGGACTTAGTGGGTTTGTTTCAGAGGCACTTGTTTTCCTTGGTGCATTTCACGTTTGGCCTTGGCCGGTAGCGGTCTGTGTGTTTGGTATAGTCCTTACTGCGGGTTATATATTGTGGATGATTCAGCGAGTGATTTTTGGCCCAGAAAGCGGCAAGTTTTCTGAAATTACGGATGCACGTCTACCAGAGATTGTTCCAGTTGTCTTACTTGTAGCGTCGATACTTGCCGTAGGCCTTTACCCAGCCGTGATTTCCGACGTATTTTCATCAACTCTTAGCCCGCTAATATCTACACGATTTGGATAGAAAGATATGACAATAAATGACCTATATTTGATTGCCCCAGAAATTGCGCTAGCATCTACTGGCTTAATAGTCATAGTGTTGGATCTTGTTTTGAACAATAAACGCTTCCTGCCAGTTTTTGCATTACTGGGCGTTCTCGTTTCTGTCTTCTTCACTTTGGCACTATGCGCGGATATAAGTGCGAGTTCCAATGGGTCTATGATCGGTTTGTTCTCTACTTTAGTGGTCGACAAATTTGCCATTTTCTTCAAGTTATTGATTTTGAGTATCGTAGCGCTGGTAGTGCTAGGCTCTGTAGATTTTGTTAACAAGTTTGAGGACTCGCAGGGCGAGTTCTATGGGCTGATATTGCTTTCTGCGGTGGGCATGATGCTAATGGCAGCCACCAAGGAATTGATATCGATTTACATCAGTGTTGAGTTGGCCACACTGCCAATTGCTGCTTTGGCTGCGCTTATGAAGACCAACAGATCGAGTGAAGCCGGACTGAAATTCTTGTTATTGGCTGCGGTCAGTTCCGCTTTCTTACTTTACGGAATGGTTTTGGTGTATGGATTTACGGGCAGCACTTATTTGGACGTGATAGCGGGCGCCGTCACAACAGGCGCTGTGCCATTTGGTAGCAGTGTCATGCTTGCCGGTATAGCGCTTATTGTGGTCGGATTTGGTTTCAAGATATCCATGGTGCCATTCCAAATGTGGGTACCGGATGTTTATGAGGGTTCGCCAACGCCAGTTGTTGCATTCCTATCAGTTGCTAGCAAAGCTGCTGCCTTCGCCGTGATTTTGCGAGTTTTTTACGTTGGGTTTGGTGGAGTAAATGTAGACTGGGCTAGCATGTTCGCCGTTCTGGCTGCACTATCTATGACAACAGGGAATTTGGTTGCCATGATGCAGACCAACATAAAAAGATTGTTGGGTTATAGCACCATTGCTCAAGCTGGCTATATTCTAGTAGGGGTTGCCGCCATTACCGCAACAACTCCGGATGGAGGAATAGTGGGGTTGGGACCCAGTGGTGTGCTTTTTTACCTCGCAGGATATGCTGTAACAAACTTAGCGGCCTTTTTTGCCATAATAGTCATCAACAATCACATTAACAGTGAATTGATATCAGATTTTTCTGGAATTGCGAAACGAGCTCCATTGTTATCCGCGGTAATTGCGATATCGATGATATCTCTGATAGGAATACCCCCTACAGTCGGCTTCATGGGGAAACTGTATCTATTCAATGCTGCTGTCAGTAGCGGTTTGGTATGGTTGGCAGTAGTAGGTGTCCTAAATAGCGTAATTTCGGCCTATTATTACCTTAGAGTTGTTAAAACCATGTATCTAGGGGCCGGTGAACCTGAAAATCGAATAACCTATTCTTTGCCAGTGCTGGTAGCTGTTGTTGTTGTTGTAATCGGGATTCTTGTGATAGGTATAGTGCCTGGACCTTTGTTTGAATTTACTGAAGTGGCAGTTAGAAGTCTTTTTATAGCTAGCTAAATCGGAGCGATTCCTCTCTTCATTTGGAGTGACTTATGATTTCCAGAGACTTGGTTGGTGTTTTATATAATTCCCAACGTGCAGATGCTAAGGGCTTGGCTTGGAAAATAGTTTCTGACCTCAACCTCGGCAATGATGCACTAGTTTCTGGTGTGGAAGAGCTGGAAAAGATAGATGCAAATGATTGGGTAGGGAAGGTGCATTTATTTATAACTGTAGGTGGAGACGGGACTATTTTAAGAGCTTCACATATGGCGGCAAGAAATGGTGTGGCCATATTGGGTGTCAATTTGGGCCAGCTAGGATTTTTGACTGAGTTACGTGCTGAAGAAGCTATGGAGAAAATACCTGCGTATCTTGATGGGGAAGTCTGGATAGAAGAAAGGAACATGATAGAAGCTCGAGTTTTCGCTAAGAATCGAGATGCCCCTCAAATTGTGTACGAAGCGCTTAATGAAGTGGCAATGGGTAGACGGGAAGTAGCGGGATTGTCCATGATAGGAGTGACTGTTGACGGGGAGCCGCTCACGACTTACCGTGCTGATGCTGTTATCGTATCGACTGCTACAGGCTCTACAGGATATGCACTGTCGGCGGGAGGTCCCATACTTCATCCGCAGTCTGAGGACATTTTGATTACACCAGTTGCTCCGCATTTAGATAAATCGTGGACGTTGGTATTGCCAAAGTCTACTCGTGTTGAAGTGAGTTTCTTGTCGCAACAACCAGGTGCTTTGGCGATTGATGGATTTATTGATATCCCAATCGAATATGGTGATACAGTTAAGATTGTTAAGGGTGAATCCGTGGCACGCTTCATGAGAGGAAACCCTCCCAGCCACTATTATGCGGAGTTAGTCAGAAAACTTGGTCTTGATCCTTGGGAAATGTAGTTAGTTAGTTTATAGCCAATTATGACGAACATTGAACATACGAATTCCAGTGACAGGATATTTGAAGGTAAGATTTTGTCACTCAGGGTTGATACTGTGAAACTTCCGAGCGGCATTCATGCAAAGAGAGAGATAATTGAACATGGGCCAGCGGTTGCTGTCGTTCCAGTTGATGAAATGCATAATGTATATATGGTCAGGCAATATCGTAAGGCAATAGATGATTTCTTGCTAGAAATTCCAGCAGGGAGAATGGAAGTTGGGGAAAAGCCGGAAGTAGCCGCTCATAGAGAACTGGGTGAAGAAACTGGATTGGAGGCTCGGCATCTAGAATTTCTGGGAAGTTATTTCACCACTCCTGGGTTTACGGATGAGGAAATGTATGCGTATTTGGCTAAAGATTTGGTTAAAGGAGAACCCCACCCAGATGAAGATGAAAATGTTGAAGTTGTAGTGTTACCGATTGAGACGGTAGTTGGTATGGTTAGGGGAGGAGCAATAAGAGACGGGAAGAGTATTGCTGGTTTACTTATGGCCTGGGATAGGCTTAATAGCTAAACCAGTGTAGCTCGCATTTCCTCAGCTGCTTCCGATATTATATCTACCGTTTTCTGTATGTCTTCGGGAGTATGGGCCACCGACATATAGAATTTTTGACCCGCTTTGAGGACGCCCCTTTCTAGAAGTAGTTTATTAAATTTAGCCAAAGCTGAGTTGTCTGCGCTTAAAGTTGACCGATAGTCTGTTATAGGTTGACTGGTGAAGTAAACGTCAAATACCGTGTCGTCCCCCACAACTTGAACAGGTATTTCTGCTTGATTCAATATCTCCTCGAGAGCACTTTTAAGTGTTTGCCCACTGTTACGTAATTTCTCGTAGGTTCCAGGCTTGCGCATTTCAGCTAATGTTGCTAGACCTGCTGTTGCTGCAATAGGATTTCCGTTTAATGTCCCGATTTGGGGAACAAACTCACCTGTTTCAGCCAACGAGGAGTCGTATACTTTCATTATTTCCGCACGTCCAACGACTGCGCCCAACGGATAGCCACCACCCATAATCTTACCGAGTGCAGCCAGATCTGGTATTACTCCGTAGTAGTCTTGAGCACCACCGTAAGCGAACCTGAATCCGGTAACCACTTCGTCAAAAATTAAGGGTATTTCATAAAGGCTGGTCAGATCTCTTAGTCCCTTTAAGAAGCCATTTATCGGAGTCAATATACGTTGCATAGGTTCAACTATAACCCCAGCAAGATCATTGTGATTATCCGCGATTATCCTGGAAGTTGTTTCAAGGTCATTATACGGGGAGATGAGAACAGTCTCTTGTATAGCTTTTGGTATGCCACCTGAACCAACTTCTGGATCAGGAAAACTTAAGAGGTTCTTTGGCGTAACACTTTGTAATGCGTAATCGTTAGTCCCGTGGAATCCACCTTCAAACTTAAGTATTTTGTCGCGTTTACGATAAGCACGCGCTGCCCTCATGCATTGGAATGTAGCATCTGTGCCGCTAGTAGTGAATCTGACCAATTCTGCACATGGGACTGCTTTAACTATTTCTTCAGCCAGTTCAATAATTGGAGCGTTAGGAATGAAGTATGTGCTACCTTTCTCGAGGTAGTCTCTTACAGCACTAGTAACAGACGGATGGGAATGACCCAGAATCATAGGCCCTGACCCTAAAAGGTAGTCTATGTATTCATTATCACTAAAATCGTATAACTTTGAGCCACGTCCTTCTCGGGCGATAAAGCCGGTGTCGAAATTGGCTGAACCGTTGCCCAATTCTCCAGCCGGCATATTTCGGAGCGCTTTCCCTAAAAGGTTTCTCTCTTTTTCACTCTGTGGTTTTCTGGTGACACCCATCTGAACACTACCTAACTAGACTTGTGCATTATTTCCACTAGTTCTTCGACAGCATCTACGGATTTTTGAAGCATAGCCTGTTCATCTGAAGAAAGGTTTATTTCTATTATTTCCTCTAGGCCTGACGAGCCTAGTTTAACGGGGACACCGGCAAAATAACCGTTAACTCCGTATTCGCCTTGAAGGTATGCAGAGCACGGCAATATTCGATGTTGGTCTAATACTATCGAATCCAACATTTCTACAACACCCGCTGAGGGTGCGTAGTAGGCACTGCCGGTTTTCAATAGTGCGACAATTTCCCCTCCCCCGTCTCGTGTCCGTTGAACTATACTATCCAGTCGATCCTTAGGAAGTAGTTCACTGATTGGTCTGCCACCGACGGTTGTGTAGCCAACTATGGGCACCATTGTGTCGCCATGTCCCCCTAATACATAGGCTTGAACATCTCTGACGGATACGCCCAATTCCTGCGCCAGGAACGTCCTGAATCGTGCTGTATCCAGTACGCCAGACTGACCGATAATTCGCTCGCGAGGAAATCCGCTGACTTCGAAAGCGTGTTGTACCATGGCATCTAGAGGATTGGTTACCACTATAACGATCGAATCAGGGGATCTTTTTGTCGCTTCCTTAGTAACGTCCCCGATAATTTTCATGTTGGTAAGCAGGAGATCATCCCTACTCATCCCAGGCTTCCTAGCTATACCAGACGTTATCACAACAATGTCAGACCCTTCTGTTTCGTCATATCCGTTTGTCCCTATGATATTTGCGTCTGATCCCACAACTGGGCCTGATTCAAGAATATCCAGAGCTTTCCCTTGTGGCATTCCCTCAACTATGTCTACTAGTACTACATCCGCATAGCCGCGCTCGAAAACCCGCTGGGCTGTTGTAGCTCCCACTTGACCTGCTCCAATCACAGTTATCTTTTTTAGCATTTGTTACGGCTCCTTATTCGAGTGTTGATAAACATGGAGACATTCTTAAGAGTGCAAGGTGTCTAGGTCTCTCCAATGTGGCACATGGAATTATATCTGCGAAATTAAGTTACGGCAACGTAACTATGGTTTTTGATCCTTGATTTAGTGATAGCCGTTCGCATTCAAAAAAGGAGCGAAGCTTATATGAGGTGTGTTTTGCCCGGGTTGAAGTGGGGTAATGACATATAGACAATCATGAGATTGGCACTTATAACGGGATGATGCCATGTTTTTTAGGAGGAATACTATCCCGTTTATTAGCCAGCATTTCTAGAGCGGCGATTATCCGCGGGCGAGTTTCCTTTGGATCAATTACATCATCAACGTATCCACGCGCAGCTGCTATGTATGGATGAGCGAACTGCTCTCTATATTCTTTAACCAGCTCCGCTTTCATCTTGACAGGATCTTTAGCCTGTGCAATTTGCTCCCTATTGACAATGCTAACTGCTCCGTCAGGTCCCATTACAGCTATTTCAGCAGTTGGCCAGGCAAGGTTCACGTCGGCCCGTAAGTGCTTGCTCCCCATAACAATATAGGCTCCTCCGTACGCCTTTCGCGTAATCAGTGTCACTTTAGGTACAGTAGCCTCCGCGTAAGCAAATATAAGCTTTGCACCATGTCTTATTATTCCTCTGTGTTCTTGGTCTGACCCTGGCAAATATCCTGGAACATCTACAAGTGTAATTATAGGTATGTTGAAAGCATCGCAGAATCTCACAAACCGCGCAGCCTTGTCGGATGCGTCTATGTCCAAAACTCCTGCCAAGTATGAGGGCTGTTGCCCTACTATTCCCACGGGGATACCGCCCATCCGCGCAAAGCCGATTATTATATTGGCAGCAAACTCTTTATGAACCTCCAGAAAATCTGCGTTATCTATAAT
>Ga0114996_10006605_pt1 | contig 13302 bp, 10 predicted proteins | sample ArcticOcean_MG_C_4_FD_87039 | JGI IMG/M metagenome (GOLD analysis project Ga0114996, IMG submission 87039) | Marine microbial communities from western Arctic Ocean - ArcticOcean_MG_CB4_134 | ecosystem: Environmental > Aquatic > Marine > Oceanic | place: Arctic Ocean: Canada Basin | collected... | reverse complement strand
GTTGGAGATTGCCCGAGGTGTCGACGACCTCCAGCCATGTGCTGCGCGCCTTGCGGCCGGTCTTCCATCGGACCTGTGCTCGGCGCGGCGAAGTGAACTGCGCGTAGGGACCGAGTTCGACGTGCAGGCCCTTGGGGAACATCACTCGCTTGTTCGCGAATGCGATCCCGACCTCCTCGTCGGACAACACTCGATTCGTCAGCATGAGCTCGTGCAGCCGGCCCTGCATGTTCTTCGCGATATGCAGCGTGGTGCCCGTGTCGACGGAGTTCTGTTCGGTGCGGGCGAAGGATCTGCTCTTGCCGTCCAGGTAGAGCCGCACGAGCGACCCATCCCAGGTCGCCACCACGTGGTGCCAGCGGTGGGGGGCCATCCCCGACGGGATCACGACGGACGACTTGCCGACTCCGAAACGCAACTTGCCGTCGAGGATGGACAGCGACAGGCCCTTGGCCTGAGCGATGGTCTGTCGGCGACGGTTGCCGCCTAGCCGGAACGTCGCCTCGATCGAGCACGAGGTCCGCGGCAGGTCGAGTTTCGCGACGGCGAAGGACGTCTTGTCCGAGAGTTGCAGGCTCGGTGGTCCGGATGACGCGTCGAACTCGATTGGTCCCACGGCAGTCGCGCGCTTCTTGCCGCTCTCGAGACCGTTCTTCGTCGCTGTGAATCGGAAGGACTTGTCGTCCTTCGGCTTCGGCATCGCGAATCGTTGCGCGCCGGCGGCGAACTCGCGCTGCACGGATGCCGCACTGAGGGCAACACCCCAGACGCGCACGCTTCCGATCAATCCGTCGAGCGGGAAGTCCTCGTCGTCGTCGTGGTACGCACCGAGCTCGACGACCGCGCGACGCGGGTAGAGGATGGCGCCACGTTGGGCCTTGGAGCTGGCCTGCCGCTTGCCGTCGACGTAGAGCGTCATCTCCGCACCGTCGTAGACGCCGACGACGTGTTGGAACTGACCCGGACGGAACGATTGCGACCCGGTGAGGTAGGTCAACTTGCCGTCGCCGTCGTCAGAGCCCTTGCCCGCGATGGCGAAGCAGAACTGACTGCCCCGGTAGCCGAGGAGCACGCCCTTCTCGAAGCCGCCGTTGTCCTGAAGCGCCGAGAAGAACCCACCCCACTGTCGCGGTGCGTCGAGCATGACCCAGGCTTCGACGGTGATCTTCTGCTGTGGCAGACGCGCGTTGCGGATGCTGCGCGCGATGACGACGCGATCGTCTCGCGAACGGAATATGAGAGCCTCGGGTAGCGGTGGCTTCAGGGTCTGGCCGCCGCCCCGGATCGAGCCACGCAGCTTCTGGATTCCGGCCTTGTCGAATGTCCAGGAGTGCCGGGGCTTCTGGCCTACGGCTGCGACCGCGAGCGCTGTGAGCGCGAGAGTCGACGCGACCAGTCTCATCGTTGGGCTCCCTCGAAGCAGTAGATCACGCCCTCGTCCGTGCTGACGAACAGTCGGCCGTTCGCCGCGGCGATGCCCCACGCCCGGCCGCGCACCTTGCCGCGCCAGACTTCCTTGCCGGTGGTCGCCAAGTACGCGGCGATCACGCCGTCGCCACCGACGAAGAGCAGCTTCTTGGTCTTGATCAGTTCGTAGCGCATGTTGCTCGGCGTGGTCCACAGGACGCACCCTGGAAGTTGCTTCTCGATCTTCTTGAGGCGGGAGCCGAGCGTCTCGATCTTTTTTTGGGTCTTCTTGATCAGCGCGGACTTCTTCTTTCGGCCCTTGAGGCTCTTGGCCAGCGCGCTGCTCTCTGCGCGGAGTCGCCGTTGCTCTCCCGTGAGTTTCAAGAAGCGCGTGCGGAGAAGAGCCGAGACGTCGCGTCCGTTGTGCAACCAGGAGTGGTCACCGGAGACGATCATGTGCAGTCCGTGGAACGTGGCGACCTGGTCCTTCGCGTCCGGGAACTCACTCAGTTGGCCGGTCTTGCCCGGGCCGTAGATCAGCGAGTCGCCGACCAGTAGTGCGAATGTGCCGCCGCCACCGCCGAGGTCGCGGAGCTTCTTGCCGGTCTTGCGAATGTGCACGGCTGGTTTGCCTCGTCCGGTGGGAACGTAGAGGTGCTTTTGGGAAGCGAGAATGTAGCCTTGCGGATGCGTGCCCGAGAGCGGCAGTTTGTAGACCGGCTTGCCGGTCGAGGCGCGCACGGCGCAGAGCCAGGCCCCTTCTGAAGGGAACAGTCCGGCGCAAAAGTACGCGATGTTGTTCCGGACGACGATGCCCGTGCGCACCGGCCAGGGAGACATCAGTCGACCGTTGCCGGGGATGCGGACGTCGCGCTTGGCTGCGCGGTAGCGCCAGAGTTCCTTGCCGGTGGCCGCGGACAGGCAGTACGCGTGGCCGTCGTCGCTCCCGACCAGGATCTTGCCGTCGTGGATCGTCGGCGCGAACCGCACGGGAGCTTCGGTGAAGAACGTCCAGAGTTGCTCGCCGGTCTTCGCGTCGAAGCAGCGGACCTGGTCGTCGGCGCTCGAACCGAAGTAGATCCGTCCCTTCGCGCTGACGACGTGGAACGCCCGATCGAAGGAGAGTCGCGACTCGAGGTTTTCGACCTTGTTGTACGCGTCGCGTTTGGCCGGGCCGGGCCAGGCCGGTTGCGGGGGATGTTTGGAGCGCCACTTCCACGCCTCCTGAAGCGGCAACTGGAGGCTCGTCGAACTCTGCCCGCTGCGCGCCGAGTCGTGACGGTACGTCAACCAATCCTGAGCGTTCGAACTCGCGGTGAGTGCGAGAATGAGTATGAGTATGAGACGTCGCGTCACGTGGGGTTTCGGGGGTCGACGATGCTGCGCAGAGTCTACCAGGGCGAAGCAGGTTCGGCGTGTGTCCATCCGCTTGGATCTAGACGGCGTCGGTGTTCTGCAGCAACTTCCGCCGTAGACGCGTGACCGTGAGCTTGAACCTCTACCGACTGCTGCCTTTCCTTCTCTTGACTTTGCCGGGTCTCGCGCGAGACGTGCTTGTGTGGGAAAAGGCCTTCGATGCGGTCCAGGACACTGAGGGACGACCGTGGCTCGGCGCCGAGGTGCATCTGCTTTCGGGCGTCATCGCCGGGGCGGTGCGAGGGGAAAGGGACCACGTCATCGTCAAGCCCGATGCGCAGGGCCGATTCCGGGCGGAGATTCTCGGTGGCCGAAGCTACCTCGTCTGGGCGACGGAGGCGGTGGGAAAGCACCGGTACCGGGCCAGCCGGATGAGCAAGAACGTGCAGGTCGGTGCGTCTGTCGTGCTCAGGCAGGAGTCGGACACGTTCGTGCAGCGGGTCCGTCTTCGGATCTGCCCTTCCGGCGCAACAACGCGTAGAGCGGATACCAGTAGCGCTCGCACAACTCCGAGAGTGCGGTGGTCGCGTGCTCGCTATTGCGGTCACCCGCCGTGACTACGACCGTGTGACTACGGCGTAGGTGACGCGGCGCACAGCTTGCCCGCCTCCAGGCGCAAGACCCGGTCGGCGTGGTGGTCGCCCTGCGCGCCGTGGGTGACGAGGAGCACCGTACCGCCGTCGCGGTGGAACTCGGCGAGCAGATCGAGGACGTTGCTTGCGTTGTCCGGATCGAGGTTGCCGGTCGGTTCGTCGGCCAGGATCAGCTTCGGCTTCGGGAGCATGGCCCGCGCCAGGGCGACCCGCTGGCGTTCCCCGACGCTCAGTGCGTGTGGTTTGTGCGTGGCCCGGTCCGCGAGGCCCATCCGCTCGAGGAGCTGCATTGTGTCTGCGCGGGTCGCGCGGAGCGTTCCGCCGCCGGCGAGTCGAACGTTGTCGACGATGTCGAGGTAGGGGACCAGGTGGAAGGTCTGGAACACGAATCCGATGTGGGAGGCCCGAAGCGCGGTGCGGGTCTTCGGGTCGAGATCGTAGAGATCCTCGCTTTGGATTCTCACCACCCCCGAAGTCGGGCGCAGCATGCCTCCGGCCAGGAGAAGAAGAGATGTCTTCCCCGACCCGCTCGGCCCGCGTAAGCACACGAACTCGTTGCGCGTCACGTCGAGCGACAGTCCGTCGAGCGCCACGACTGCACCGTATCGAAGCGTCACGTCCTGCAGTTGGAGAATCGAATCGTTCATCTGCGAACCAAACTTAGCTTTCGATACTGCGGCTGGCACAGATTCGAAAGAAATCGATCGGAATGGAGACGAACCCCGAAGAGCCACTGGTTTCCCCGGGAGCCCGCGGGCGATTGCGTCTCTTTCCGGAAGAACTCGGGTTCAGGCGGCACAGCTCGATGAACTCGGCGTCGAAGTGGTCACGTACGAGAGTCAACGCCAAGGCTGACCTCGGCGTCGCTGGTCAGCCATCGTCCCGCAACGTGACCGCCGGATCGTGCACGACGGCGAGCATCGCGGGCACCAACGCCGCGCCGACGGCGAACAGCGGCGCGAGAACCGCGACGATCGGCAGCAAGAGCCAGTGCGTCTGCACCTGTCCGGCGATGGTTCCGAAGATGCTCGGTCCGACGGCGTGCGCCAGCACCGTGCCGACGAGGAATCCGATGATGCCGGCGACCAGGCCGAGGGCCGCTGCCTTCCCGACGAACAGCCCCGCGATGCGCGACGTGCCGTGACCGAGCGCGCGGAGAATGCCGATCTCTTCGCGGCGTTGCTGCACGTTGAGCACGAGGAGCAACGCGATCCACAGCGCGGACGCGACGAGGATCACCGGCAGGATCCACACGAAGTAGCTGTCGACCATCATCCGCTGCTTCTTGCGTGCCACGGCCATCTTGTCGCGGCGGAGCACGTGACCTTCGGGGATGATGTCCTCGAGTTCGGCGCGCAGCTTGGGCAGCGTGTCGATGTTCGGATCCTGGCAGTGGCACTCCAGCGCCTTGATCTCGTTGATGGTGTCGCCGGCGCCTAGCAACTCCTGGACGTCGTCCAGGTTCGCGTACACGCGCACGTCATCCTCACTGCCGGTCTCCGACAGCGTCGCGGCGATGGTGAACGTCTTGCCGAGCAACGTGGTGCTCGCGCCGCTCGAGAGTTTCAGTCGCGTCGCGACGGTGTGTCCGAGGTAGAGCGTGCCGCGCTCGACCTTGAAGATCATCGACGACTTCTTCTTGCCCTCCGGTGAGACCTCGGTCAGGATCCCGGTCAGTACGATCGAGACGCCGTCCCAGTCCACGCGGCGGTGCAGCATCGCGATCAGGTGGTTGTACGAGAGATCGGGTCGCGTCTCGAACCGCTTTACGCAGTCCTCCGGCATGGATCCCTCCGCATACCCGACTTCCCAGAACCGCTCCATGTCGGTGCCCTTCGGGATGATCCGCAGGTTGTAGCCGAGGTCGCGCATCAGCCGTCTCGTCTCCATCACGCTCGATACGCCCGCGGTAAAGAACGCCGTCGGCAGGGCCACGGTGACGATCAGCGCCAGGAGGACGAGCGCAGAACTGAGCTTGCGGTGCAAGGCTTCGTGGACGATCAGGTGCAGGGTATTCATCAGCGGCGCGCGCGCGACAGGACGAAAAAGGCGGCGATGACGCCGAGGCCGAGGAGGCCTGCGAGGGTCCACAGCATCGCATGCCACGTGTGATTCGCGTCGTCCTCGTTCTCTTGCTGTCTCTCGGTCGTGGCCACCGCTGTTGGTGGATCTTCGTCGGGCTCCGAATCGATGGTTTCCTCCGAGTACGAGCCGAGCAGGTCCGCGACTGTCGGCTCCTGGCTCCGTCCGCCGCTGCTCTTGGGGCCGCGCGCGAGGATCCCGCTGATCTCCGACTTGACGAGGGGATTCTCGGGATCGAACTTCAGTAGCTCGACGGCTTTCTGCTTGGTGTCCGCGTCCCAACGCATCGGAATCCGCGGACCGCGCATCCACGATCGGTCGAGTTCGCATTCGCAGGACTGACCCGCGTTGGCGAGGATGCCGACGACGGAAGCTTGCGTGATTGCCGCGCCGTCGAGGATGGGTCCGAATCGCCGCCCGCGACCGAACATCACCGCGATCGACGGTTCGAGCGTCTCGCCGTCAGACGGCGATTGTGTCGCGAGGCCGAGGCTCCACAGCAGGATCTTCTCGTCCTTCCGACCATCCTGTGGAATCACGAGGAGCTCCGGCAAGTCGCCGACCGCCTTCGGCATCTTGTCGAACACGCGCTCGATGTCCTTGAACGCCAGGTTGACGGATTGCTTCACGCGCGCGTTCTCTTTCGGGTCGGATCCTTCCGCGAGCAGCACGACACAGTATCGGCGCAGCACGCCGTCGATGATGCGGCGGCGGACGGGGGACAGGAAAACGGATTCGAGCGTGCTTCCACCGACCTCATCGAACTTGCCATCGATCGGCACTTCGATCGCGTGGCCGTCCGGGTGCACCAGGACGGTCGTCGGAAAATCCTGAATCTTCAACTCTCCGAGCAGGCGGTAGGCGTCGTGTTCTTCCTCGCTGTCGGGGTCGAACAGCTCGACTTCGACGTTCGTTTCCGCGAACAGCGCTGCCGATAACCGCTGGATGCCGGCGTGCGCATCGGGTGACTCATTTTTCGAGACGAAGGCGTACAGCTTGTAGGTGGGATCCCCGAGGTCCACGAACCCGACGTCGCGCACCGTGAAACGGCAGACGAGCGCCGACAGCGATACGGTCAATACGGCGAGCGTGCGGAACATGTCCCAGGATGTTAGCACCCAATCAGGTTTTGATCCTCTCGAAGACGACCTTGTGATCGATCAGGCGGGCGAGGTAGCCGTCGACCCGCAGGTCCTGGTCGAAGCGATGGGCCCTCGCGATGACCTGCTTCAGGTCCTCGACTTGCTGCGCCTCGATCTCTGACTCGGGCATCTTCAGTCGCTCGACATAGAACGCACAGTGTTGGTGTGCGATGAGGACGAGGTGCTCGAGTTTGTGGGTCGTGATCAGGAATTCGAGATGCGCAGAGGCAGTCTCCTCTTCGCGATTCGCTCCGGGGTGACCAGCGAGGCACGCCGAGCCCCCGGGCAACGCGAGCCGGTCGTACCGCGGGAGTCGCAGGTGCAATTGAAGCAGGTCGTCGAATTGCTCGCCGAATCGACCGTCGCTGCAATACACCGCGGCTGCGCGGATGCGTTCGGTTGCGAATTGTGTCGGGGACGCGTAGCTGGGCATGCGGCGGAGCCTACCCGCGACCCCCGGCCACGCATTGGAAATCCGCTGCCAATGGGGGCCGAAGCTACGGATCGACGATCAGTGTCGCGGGATTGCTCGACAACAGGGTCCCGCCGGACAAGACCAGCGCGGCGAAGTCAAAGCGAAGACCGGTGACGTAGGGAGCCCCGGCGATCGGTACATTGAAGTTCACCCTGGCGTTGCCCTGCGCATCCAACGTGCCCGCGAACTGCGCGAACACCGAACTGTTGACCACGAGGATTCCCAGGTCCGTGAACGGATCGAAGTTGAGAGGCAGGAGGAACGGTGAGGGAATCCCGGGCCACGTGCGACTCGCGCCGATGAAAACCTGGTAGCGCGAATTCGCCTCGGCCTTGCCCGCAGAGAGGACCAGTGCGTGTTGGATTCCGGCCTTCGCACTGGCGGTCGCGATGCGTGGCGTGAGACCCGATTTCACCCGAACGAGGGGGATGTCGAGGCGCGGCGCGAAAGTCGGGTCGATGTGGACCGTGAGGTCGAAGTTCGAGAACTCGGGCAGGACCCAGAAGTTGTCGTTCCCCGGACGTTGGCGGCGCGGGAGGTTGCCGAGCTGGAGTCGCAGCGCGTGACCGGCGGGCACGACGTAGGCCATGTCCGTCATCTCGATCCGCACGCGACGTCGAGACGGGGTGACACCACGTTCGGCGACGACCCCCGAAGTGATGAAGATCGGGGAGCCCTGGGGCGGGACGTGCCACAGCGCCGCCTGAAGTTGGTAGTTCACAGCGCTAGTCGTCACCTCGAGCTCGCAGACCGTCCTGCCGAACAACTCTCGTTCTTCGGAGACGGACGGCAGATCGAAGTTGAACACGATCTCCTTGATGTTCGCGACGACCCGCCGGGGCTGACCGCGGTCCGTGCCGAAGTACTTCAACACGTCGTAGCCCGACACGACCCGGTGTTGGATCTTGGGACCGACTTCGGTCGATGTAGGCGCGGTCTTGCCGAGCGCGCCGCCGCCACGGAGGAAGAACCGGGTCCCGGTCCCGGTCGGTGGCCACGCGGTCGCGGCCCGGTGTTGCCAATTGCTGCTAGTGCTGACGTAGACCGTCGGGTCGGCGGGCTGGACACTGAGTTCGGCGAACGGCTCGCGCTCGACGAGGTTGTTCACGCCTTTGAGGAAGTGGTCACACCAGCGCACGGTCATGTCCCACTTGAAGTCGATTTCCGTCTTGTTGTCAGGGCTCCCGTGTCCCGTCGTCGACAACAGCCACCGCCGCGGAACGCCGGTCTTGAGTTGTGAGAAGCGATCGGCGTTGTGGTTGAGATGGTGGTTGCGGTCGGCCCAGCTGTTGATGACGAGCAACGGGACGGAGCTCTGCTTCAGCAGCGGGAAGAAGTTCTCGACAGGGTCCTTCAAGAGCGATTGCCGTACGACCGCGTAGTTGCCGGCGTTGATCGCGACCATGTAGGGATGCGTCGGGCCGCCGTTCTTGTAGACGGTGTTCGCCCAGCTCGCGCGCACCATGACACCCCCGGGTACGTTGTCCTCGACAGAGTCCATCACCTGCAAGTCCGGGATAGCCGCGCCAAGGACCGGCATCTTGCTCGCTACGGTGCTCGTCTTGGGCATCGTCTTCCCGGACCATGCCGCCGCCCACAGTGTCTGGCGACCGCCGGCAGATCCACCGGTCATCGCGAGGCGCGTATCGTCCATGAGCGCACCCAGTGTCTTTTCCGCTTGCACGACCAACTCAGCCATGTGCAGCACCTTCGCGCTGCTGCCGCCACCGCGGGTGTCGTACGACAGCGCGACGTATCCCGCTGCCGCGAGTTTCTGTTGCAGGGGCACGATGTGCGGTGAGTTCCGGTTGCCGCCGCCGCCGTGGATCAACACGACGACCGGCCAGCCGGTGCTCGGCGCCGTGGCCTTGGGGTAGTACGCGTTCATCAGGGTCCCGCTGTTGCCGGTGAGCGGAATCCTGATGTCGAGTTGCTGCGCGATCGCGAATCCGCCCGGAGGGGGAGTCGGGTCCTGGGCCAGCAGATTCGACGCGATAGCGGTCAGCGCCGTGAGTCCAGCGAGCGTGATCGTGTTCATGGTTGTCGTCCTCCGGCGGGGGAGACAAGGATAGGGATCCCGCGCCGGCCCGCCTGAAAGGACTCTGTCCCAAGAATTCTGCGATTCCTGTCCCACGAATGGCGGGCCACGTCAGGTAACGACAGCGTCGGGATGGGGCCGGTCCACGCGTTGCAATACGCGCGTAGACCATTGTCAAAAAATGAGTTGGAAACACGGACTTCGTGTCACGCGGTCACCGCGATGGCAGTGGTGCCCAGGAACTGACCGTCCTACCAGATCCGGTTGTGACGAATCTGGTAGCGCAGGTAGGCGAGCCACTCGCGGAAGTGGCTGGACGTGAACATTCGACCGTCTCCGAGGGGGATGTCGGGCATCTTGTCGATCTTGGCGAGTTCGGGAGACCACTCACCGGCGGCTGTCTTCACGAACAGGTGCCTGTTGTGGGATCCCAGAAGCCGCGGGTAGTTGCGACGCTCGGAGAATATCGACCAGCCCATGAACGGGTTCTCGATGTTGATCCCAAGGAGGTGCATCAGAGTCGGGAGGAGATCGACGGAGCTCGAGAGTGTGTCGATCGCCACGCCCTTGTCATGCCCGCTCCGGTTGATGATCAGGGCGATCCGGTCGTACATGAACTTGCTGTACTCCTTCTCGCGAACCTCGATCAACTCTCTTGTCGGGAACATCGCGTGATCCGCTGTGAGGACAAACACGACTTCCCGACTGTTTCCTTTCAGGTAGTCGCAGGTATCGGACAGTGCACGGTCCAACAGATGAACGGAGTTGAGTATGGGTTTCGAGCCGTCGCCGTAGTGAACACCCTCCCCGAAGTCGTACGGGAAGTGCATGCCGATCGTCGAGACGCAGAGCAGGCGGGGTCGCTTGGAAGGCCGCGCCATGAACTTCTGGACGTACCGACACATCAGGATGTCACTCACATGACCGGTGTAGATGTAGTTCGGATACTCCTTTTCGAATTGCTTGGTGGTGGTCGGAAACTCGGATCGGAGTCCGTAGCAGAACAGCTGTTTCCCGAAACCGAGGTTGACCATCATCTCGCCGAGATTCGTCTCGTGGGGTGATCCCTGGCCGAAGTACGTCGTGTCGTAGCCTCGCTCCGAGAGGATGGCCGCCAACGACAGGGTTCTCGCGCCGACGAGAAGCTTGACGTCCGGGTCCGTGTATGTGTCGTAGGTGGAGACCTCGTAGCTCGACGTCAGCGAACCGTGAAGTCCGCACACTGTGGGCGTGGCGTGATTGAAGTAGTTCTCGAACTTGAGGGAACGGTCGGCGAGCTTGTCGATCCAGGGCGACACATCACTCTCTGGCCCGTCGTAGCAGTCGAGCAGCCTGGCAGACAGGGACTCCGCGAAGAACAGCACCACGTCCGGTTGCTGTTCGAAGTCCTGCCACGGCGTCTCGTCTACCGGGTCGTACACGCGCGGGCGCAAGAACGGCCGATCCGAATCGGGTTGCACGAGCACGCCGAATGCCGCGAGTCTGTCCCGTGTCTCCCGCGACAGGGTCTCGCTCTCTTCCACATCGTTGTTGTCGTGACCGCACAACAGTTGAAACATGGCCACTTCGGCTCCGTGTGGGATGCCGTGCTTGTCCGTAAGGTGCTCGAGGTACTGCTTGGCATCCGCGCGGTACGACGCGAACCAGGACAGCCCGAGGCAACCCAGGAAGATCGCGATGTACAGCTTGTGCGATCGACTCGTGGACGGCAAACCAGGAGTCCACAAGAGTCCGGCGAGAAAAAGCACCGGCAGCAGAATGCCCAGGAAAACGGAGATGTTGAGAGTCGTCAGGACGAACTCGATCATGTCCACGTGCTGGAAGACGCCGAGGTGGAGGTAGTACCGAGTCTGCACGACGGACACGGTCTGCGTTGCTCGAGTGACCCCGAGAGCGACGACGAACAGGGTGAGCGTGATGCGACCGGTCAAGCGCCAGCGTCCTCGACCAGTGTCGACGATCCACAAGAGAAGGACCGGGACGGCGCCCCAGAGGATCGGTGCCTGGTATTCCGTCGTGAGCAGGATGCCGAAGTGTCGCGAAACGGTTTCGTCGATCTGGAAGTACAGCACCAACATCAGCGCTGAGACGATGTACGGGATCGCCAACAGCCCTGCGAGGATCACCAGACGTCGATCCATGGCTCGAACCATGACGGAGATGTTCGCAAATCAACCCGGTTCCGCCAAGGGCGCTGACAACGAGATGGGCTCTGGTCGCGATCCAACCGATTCTAGTTGTAGGTATACCGAACGACGGGTAATACCGCCGGTGCCGTGGAGAGCTTGATCGCGGTTGTTCCGATCTTGTAGAGGGCGCGAAACTTTCCCGTCGGCTGATCGAGGATAATCGTGAAGGCGGGCCGGGAGAGTTTCGTCTCCTTGGTCACGGAGTCCGACCACGCGGCTTGCATGTAGAGGCGCATGCCCTTGAACAGGGGGTTCCACGGCGTTGTGAAACGCCTCGCGCTGGAGCCGCCAAAGTTCGCGACCGCGGTGAAGATGATCGACTGGGTCACGTCCACAGCCAGCTTCTGGCACTGGATGCCAGGCAGTGTCAGGTTGGCGCTCTTGAGTGCGTACGCCTGGAGTACGAGCGCGCTGGGCGCGGTCCGGGACGATCGCGTGGCGATCGTCAGCTTGTCGTTGTAGGTCGCGTTGAACGCATTCTTGGCGTACGCCACCGCGTACGTGTACGCGTATCCATACGCGGATTGGTAGCTGTCGATGCAGTTCCATGGACCACCGTAGATGTAGTAGTAGCCCGTGCCAGCAGCGGTGTAGCGATCCGCGTCGAGGAGGTAGTCGTTGCGGCCCGTCCAGGCTGCGTTGTTCGCCAGCGTGCCCCCCGAGAACTTGAAGTGCTGCAGGATGTCCTTCGTTCCGGTCGTCGCCCAGACGGTCTTGAACGGGAACTTCACCTGTGCGCCCCAGGGGTTTGGCTTGGTCATCCCGTTGGGGAAGCCGCTGAGCGCCGGCCAGTTCGCCGAGCCGCTGAACACCATGGTCGGCGTGCTCTGGGCATTCGCGCTGAATACCGGGTACATCGGTCCGTCCCACGTTCCGTCGGACATGTGCAGCGCGACGGTGGTCCAGGTCCGAGCTGCGATCGCGGTCTTGTAGTTGCGGTAGTCGATCCGGTGCGCGATCTGGGAGATCAGCTTGACCCCGCCGCCGCGGTGGTAGCCGTCGAAGATCTGCGTCTCGTAGTCGGCGTAGCCACCGAAGAAGCTCGAAGCGAGCGGCGCTCCCCCCGTTCCCGCCTCGATGGTGAGGAACTGGGGAGGTGACGAGATCACTTTCGACTGTGCGTGAATGGCGAAGGTCAGGCAGAGGATTGACGCGGTGGTTGTGAGTCTCATGGTGGGGGGCCGAAGTGGGAAACTACTGGACGAGCAGTCCCGTTGGCCTGTGTGGTCACCTCACACTGTAGTTGGGTTGCCACGGAGGGGCCAGTGCCGAAGTCCTGAACCAGCGCCACCTCGATGCGTTGGGTTGGTTCACGTAGCATCGTGAAATGATTATCGCTTGCCGAAATCTGAGTCTCGTGTGCGCCTTCGTTTCCATGGCGTTGCTCGGGGGTTGTGCCGCACCGGGAACGACGCTCGTGCGCGTCGCGACCGACCTTGGCGTCATCGATATCGACAATCCCGCCGACTGTGAAACCACGGTCGCCAAAGCCGTTGTAACCGGCCAACGCCTGGCCCATGTTGCCTGCACCAACGATGACCACCGGCCAATTGTGGGTGAGTCCGAGCTCACGACGGATCTGGTACACAAGAAATTCAACCTCGTAGCCCACACCCCGAGTGCCATAGCTACCGAGGTAGCTCAGGTCTTTGCGGACCTTGGCAGCATTGACGCCGGCCAGTTCGGCGAGTTCTTCGGACGAAATTTTCGTGACGTCGATGTCGAACTGCTCGCTGAGGATGCGCAGGTACACCGGAAGACGGGCGACAGTGGCCTCTGGAATTCGGCGTCGAGTTTGCATGCGTCTGCCACGCTAGAACGTTTGTGCACGTTTTCACAAGACGTCCGCCAGGTCGCTTTGTGAGGTTGGTCACGGTGAGATCTCACGCACCGTTCACATCGCATCCCGAACTTACACCGAAGAAGGCGTGGGACGCAGAGGGTCAAGGCGCACTGGTTG
>Ga0114996_10006598_pt1 | contig 13307 bp, 13 predicted proteins | sample ArcticOcean_MG_C_4_FD_87039 | JGI IMG/M metagenome (GOLD analysis project Ga0114996, IMG submission 87039) | Marine microbial communities from western Arctic Ocean - ArcticOcean_MG_CB4_134 | ecosystem: Environmental > Aquatic > Marine > Oceanic | place: Arctic Ocean: Canada Basin | collected... | reverse complement strand
GATGTCGATGAACTGAGGAGCTTGGGAGGTCTTAACTTCCAGAGTCTGGAGACACGTCTTAAACGACGCCTCAATCACTCTCATTTACCAACCTCTTTCATGTTTGCAATGGGGCCTACCCCCAATTTTGTCAGGTAGAACCCTACCATAATGTCTGGTTTCTGTTCAATGATTTTTACTTAGCATTACGATGTATCAGGAGTAGCCTCTGCGTCCGGCCATAGACTAATTTACAGTTACGCAGATTTCTCTCTACGCCACCTTCTGTACCGACCCAGGGCCGCCAACGGCCAGTAGATTCGGTACATGTGGTAATTGATCATAAAGCCCGCGGGAAGTTCCTGGCCCTGGAAGCCCGGTTCGCCTTCGAGCGGAAGTCTCTCCATACGCTGGCCCACGCCGTACCCGGGGAAGCCGGTACCGGTGAAGTGAGGCTCGTCCCAGGCACCGTCGGGGCGTTGGGTCGATAGCAGGTAGTTTACCCCTCGTAGGGTCGCCGGGTTGTCTCCCTCGTCGGCCGCCAGCAGTGTCACCAGAGCCCACGCCGTTTGCGACGCTGTACTGGGGCCGTTGCCGCGCTGTGCCGGGTCCACGTAGGACGCGGGGCTCTCGCCCCAACCCCCGTCTGGGTTCTGGTGATCCACCATCCACTTTGCGGCCAATTTCACACGCGCGTCATCGGGGCCGATACCTATGGCCCGCAAGGCGGGCAACACGGACCCTGTGCCGTAGACGTAGTTCACGCCCCAGCGGCCGAACCACGAGCCGTCGGACTCCTGGTCTCTGAGCACGTACTTCAGCCCGCTCTTAACGTGCTCGTCTTCTATCCCCTTACCCAGGGAGCCGAGCAGTTCGAGAACGTGGGCGGTGACGTCCACGCTGGGCGGGTCGATGGTCTCTCCGAAGTCGGAGAAGGGAATGCGGGCAATGAAGGTGCGGGTGTTGTCCTTGTCGAACGACCCCCACCCTCCGTTGGAACTCTGCATGCCCTCTATCCAGCGTACGCAGCGATCGAGGGCCCCTTGTTTCTTCGCCTCATCGGGCAGTTTGGTGCGGTGCAGCACGGTGGCGATGACGGCCGCGTCGTCGACGTCGGGGTACGAGTCGTTTTCGAACTCGAACGCCCAGCCGCCAGGGGGCACGTTACCGGCCTTGACCTGCCAGTCACCGCCTCTGACAACCTGTTGTTTCATCAGCCACTCGCCCGCTCGGACTACGTCGGGGTCGTCCCCCGGCACGTCGGAGTCGAGCATTGCCATCATGGCCAGGCCCGTGTCCCACACCGGCGAAACGCAGGCCTGTACCCGGAGGGAGTCACCCTCTTCGATCATGAACCCTTCGAAGCCCTCAATGGCCTTTTTTAGCACCGGGTGGTCCAGTTCGTAGCCCAGCGTCGTCAGGGCCATGATGGAGTAGACCCAGGGCGGCTGGATACCTCCCCAACTGCCGTCGGCCTCCTGGTGGTCCAGCACCCATCGCTCGGCCTTGCGAATGGCGAAGCCCCTGGCCGGGTTTACCGGCAAGCGCTCCACCATTCTTATTACCAGGTCGGCGGCGTAGAAGAACGCCTCCCAGCCTATGGGTTTGTTGGGCCTCTTTATGGAGTAGTCGGTGTTGTCCGGGCCGTCAGGGAATAGCTCCGGTATGGCCGCCCAGGGCGGGGGCTCGTGCACCGGCTTGCGGTCCATGAGGATTAGCAGGGGCACGATGGTCGACCGGGCCCAGCTGGAGAACTCGTATATGTTCACCGGCAGCCAGTTTGGCAGCAGCATCAGTTCGGCGGGCATTACCGGCACGCCCGACCACTTCCACTGGCCGAAGAGCGCGAGCCATATTTTGGTGAATACCCTTGTGCCTGGCACTCCGCCCTTTTCGAGTATGAAGACCCGCGCCTTCGCCATGAGAGGCAGGTCGGGGGATATCCCGGCAAGCTTGAGGGCGAAGTAGCACTCGACGGTGGTGGACAGGTCGCCGGGTGCCCCGTAGTACTGTCCCCAAGTGCCGTCAGATCTTTGTTGACCCAGGATGTGGTTGGCCAGCTTGTGCCACCGGACCGGGTCTTTCAGGCCGAGGAAGTAATTGAGCAGGAGGAACTCGGCTTCCATTGTGGGGTTGGACTCCAGTTCGCCCCACCAGTAGCCCTCTTCGTACTGCTCGTCCAGCAGGTATCCCTGCGTGCGCTCGATGGCCTGGTCAATGCCATTGGCATTGACCTCAGTTTCGGTGGCGAGGCGCTGATGTGTGTCTACCATCTCGTTCTCAGGCCGTTCCCAACTGGTAGGCGGGGGTCCACGCGTCGGTCGTCACGACCGCTGACAGCGCGCTGGCCAACTGGGCGCTGGCCCGACGTACCTGGCCGGAGAGCGCGACGAGCTTACGCAGGTCCCCGGGGTGCCTGGCGATGTGCGCTGCGCCCTTAAGCAACGTACGGGCCTTCTCGTCGGACGCAGCCTCGCTCACGAACGGGGGAAGGCGCTGTTCCATCGGGTCCAACACTGTGCGAACCACAAGATGGGGCAGGCCTTTTTCGAACGCCACGTCGCTAACCCAGAAGCTCTCCATGTCGATGACGTCCACCGAAAACGTTTCGCCTATCCATCCCTTAAGGTCGTGGTTGTATACGAACTGGTCCACGGTCAGGCAGCTTCCCCAGGTGCACTTACCGGCCACGGCTTCGATGTTCTTTGTCAGGCGTTTCATTAGCTTGTCGTCGATGAGGGTGCGGTTTTTCGCACCGTCCTCGGTCCAGAAAGTCGCTGGACCAGGGAGCGCCCATAACTCGTTGCAAATGAACAGGTCGCCTGGCCGTGCGCCAGGTCGGACCCCTCCGGCGAACCCGGCGGACACTATCAGGTCGGGTGAGCGTTCGTCGATGAGCATCCGGGTGGCCAGTTCGGCCTTCTCTCGGCCCATGCCGCCCTCTACGAGCACCACGTCGGACATTTTGGACGACTCGAAGAATCGGACGCCGTCCTTTAAATCTGTGACCTCGAAGCCTCCCTGGTCGAGGAAGTCCGAAACCTCTCGGCCTATCGCCGATACTACGCCTATCACTTTCCGGATCCTATCACTATCCGGCGGCCACTCCGCTTTTGTTGGCAGAACCGCTCGTGACCATCCGTACGGCTCCCGCGGGGCTGGCGAACGCCTCGTAGATGGACGCCGACTCGAAGCCGCAGTGCATCAGGCAGTTCGCACAGCGAGGGTCTTTGCCCACGCCGTAGCGCTCCCACATTTCGTCCGACATAAGGTCGTCGAATTTCTGCGTATGCCGGTCGCCCAGCAGGTAGCAGGGTTCGCGCCAGCCGGAGACGGTGTAGGTGGGGTTCGACCACGCGGTGCACTGGTATTCTCTGTCGCCCCGTAAAAAGTCGAGGTAGAGAGGGTTGTTTCCGAAATTGATTCCGTGCTTGGGGTCGAGGACGCGCGCGAAAATCTCCCGGGCCTTGCGCCGGGAGATGAACAGTTCCTGGTTCGGCACCGAGTCAAACTGATAACCGGGCGAAACCATGCAGCCCTCAATGCCCATGTCGGTGAGCATTTTGAACATCTTGATCATGTCGTTTTCGTCGACGCCGTTGAAGATGGTCGTGTTGGTCGTTACCCGGTAGCCCTTTTCAAGCGCCACTTTCATGGCACGAGTCGCTATTTGGAAAACGCCCTTGCGGTAGACCGACTTGTCGTGCGCCTCTTCCATGCCGTCCATGTGGACGACGAAGCAGAAGTACTTGGAGGGAGGAATGGTCTTCATCACCCTTTCCATTAGCAGGGCGTTCGTGCACATGTACACGAAGCGCTTGGAGGCGATGATGCGCTCGACTATCTCAGCGATCTTCGGGTGCATGGTGGGCTCGCCACCGGCGATAGAGACAATCGGAGCGCCCGAGTCCTCGACGGCTTGCATGCACTGGTCAACCGTGAGCATACGGTCGATAACGGATTCGTATTCACGGATGCGACCGCACCCCTCACAGGCCAGGTTGCAGGCCTCGAGCGGCTCCAGCATGGTGACCAGGGGGAACTTGCTGCGACGTGCAGCCTTGTTCTTCATGACGTACCAGCTCAGGCGAACTGCCAGTTCCATCGGTCTTCCCATCAGTCTTAAACCCCTCTCACCAGGCCTTAATTGCCGCCTGGCCATTCTCGCTAGCTCTTGCTAGCCCTAGTTGTTGCCTTGGTTTCGCGCCCCTAAGCACCGGATGCTGAGAGACGACTCAGGGCATTCTAATGCGTAGAGCCCCTGCGGGGCTTGTGGCTCAGTGATCGCGTACCAGTAAAAAGTGGGCCAACCCCTCAATTTGGAGCCTCGCGCCCGACTCCAGTTCGACGGGTGCCAGGGCGTCCAGCGCCACTTTGGAGTGGCGTTCCGCCAACTCTTCGGCGAACCGCCGGGTGCCTACTCGTTCCATTACGTCGAGCACTGCGTCCACGTCGTCGTCGTCCGGTTCTGGCTTCGCGTAGACCTCCAGTAGCCTGGTGGCTTCCGGACCGGTCGCGTTGGCCATGGCGTGCACCACCGGAAACGAGTTCTTTTTCCTGCGCACGTCGGCACCGACCGGTTTGCCGGTACTGCCGGGGTCGCCCCACATACCGAGAACGTCGTCTTTGACCTGGAACACCAACCCGAGGGCTCTGCCGCACTCTCGGAACGCCTCGACGGTTGCCCTGTCCCGGGAGCCGACGTAGGCACCGAGTTCGAGCGAGCAGCGTATGAGCGCCCCCGTCTTGCGGGCGATCATGTCCAGGTACTCGTCCAGGGAAATGTCTCCCCGGCTCTCGTAGGACAGGTCAAGGAATTGGCCCTCAATCATTTCCAGGTAGGCGCCTGTCAGAGTCCCGGTCAGCTCGACGATGTCGCCGGGAGACATGCCGAGGCGCGTCAGCTCCGATAGGGAGACGTCGGCCACGGTTCGCAGGACATTGCCCACGACAATGGCCCTGGGCACGCCCCATACGGCCCAGATGGTCGGGCGGTGGTGCCGGGTCTCATCGCGGTCCTGTATGTCGTCGTGTATTAAGGAGAAGTTGTGGATGTACTCCAGTGCCACGGCCGCGGGCATGGCCTGGCCTGGGTCGCCACCGGTTGCCTCGCATGCGAACAGGCACAGCGTTGGACGCAGTGCCTTGCCGGTCGTGGCTTCTACAAGGCGGCCTTGAACGTCGGCCCATCCCATGCCGTAACGCAGCATGGAGTAGACGTCTACGGGTCCTGCGGACTCGGTCTGCGACATAGTAGGAGGCTCAACTGCCAGTCCCGCACGGAGCGCCTCTGCGAGGTCACTACGGTAGCGCTGGAACATAGGGGGGAGCCCGCCGACTTCGTGATCGGAGAGTCCGTTAGTTAGGCCGGTGTGTGTGGCAGTCAATGTGGTGTTGGCCGAATGAGATGTCACCGTTCGAAAAAAGTCTTGCGGCGAGGCCAGGGTTCAGTGCCCAGTTGAGTGGTGCCCTGATCGCTGCCAGTGGGCGTGCTGAACGCTGTTTGCTATCCAACACTTTCGGGGGCCGTATAGGCGGCCGTACAGGCACGGAAAGGCACCAGTTGCACTACATAGTATTACGAGGGCGAATCGTAGCATCGGGCTCGAAACGGTGTCAACACAGGTGTTCGAGATTGTTGTAATTGTGCTTTTTTTCACTTGAAAGGATTTTTGCTCCTATGCTATAGTTCCAGCTCACGTCTCCGCCGCATGCCTGCGGCATAAACGCCGATGCTCGACGACTACTTCCGCCAGTACGGACTCATATCGATTTTCGCCGCAATGGCGGTCGCCATTCCGACCGGCATGCTGCTGATGTCTTGGACGATGGCGGTCCTGAAGATTCGGCCCTACAAACCGAGCGCCATCAAAAAGGCGATCTACGAGTGCGGCTTTGAGACGCTGGGCGGACGGTGGAGCGGGTTCAACATTCGTTTCTACACCTTCGCTCTCATCTTCGTTGTGTTTGACGTCGAGGTTGTGTTCCTGTTCCCGTGGGCGGCCAACTTCGGCGTACTATCGACCCAGTTCGGGTCGTTCGTGTTGGTGGAAATGGCCGTGTTCGTCGCCATCCTGATCGCAGGTTGGCTCTACGCGTTCCGCAAGGGTGATTTGGAATGGACTTAGGTCAACAAAAGGACCGCATCGACCTCGACGGTGGCCGAATCCCGCTGTACGCCGCCACGCACGCCCTGGACGCCGAAGAGGGCGCCTATATTAATAAGCTCAAGGCCACCAATACGACCCCGCTCTCGGAGCCGGTCATCGAGGTGCCCGACGACCTCAAGCGCAACCTCGCGGTCACCTCTGTGGACGCGCTGGTCAACTGGGGCCGCAAGTCCGCGGTGTGGCCGCTTTCGTTCGGCCTGGCCTGCTGCGCGTTCGAGATGATGGCCAGCGCCATGTCCCGCTTCGATATTGCCCGCTTCGGCATGGAGGCGTTTCGCGCGTCCCCCCGGCAGGCCGATCTGATGATCGTCGCCGGTACCGTGACGTGGAAAATGGCCCCGGCAATTGAACGGGTCTACGAGCAGATGGCCGAGCCCAAGTGGGTCATATCCATGGGCGTCTGTGCCACGAGTGGAGGGCCGTACTACGAGTCCTACGCGGTGGTACCGGGCGTGAACCACATAATTCCCGTAGACGTGTACGTGCCCGGCTGCCCGCCCAGGCCCGACGCCCTTTTGTACGGCATCATGCAATTGCACGAAAAAATCAAGCGCTACTCAATTGCGGGTCAGGCCGCCGGTCGTTAATGTCCGTTTCCCTGGTCGGCGCTCAGGTCGCCGAGAAGATCAACTCCAAGATGGCCGGCGTCGCTATCGACTTTAACGAGACCGAAGTGTGGGTCGAGCCCCAGAACCTTGTTCGGGTGGGTAAGTTTCTCCGGGACGATGAAGAGATCGACCTTCAAATGCTCAACTCCATCTCGGCGGTGGACTATGTCGAGTACTTCGAACTCGTCTACCACTTCCGGTCCCTGCGGCGTAACTCGACCTTCGTGCTCAAGGCCCGCTGCTACGGGCGCGAAGACCTCAAAGTGCCGTCGCTGGTCGGCGTTTGGCTCGGTGCGGACCTGCAGGAACGGGAGATCTGGGACCTGATGGGCATCAAGTTCACCGACCATCCCAACCTGAAGAGGATTTTGCTGTGGGAAGGCTTCCCCGGACACCCCCTCAGGAAAGACTTTATCCGCTAACAATGCCGATAAAGACCGAGCCAGTAACAATTAACCTGGGGCCTCAGCACCCCTCCACGCACGGGGTGTTCAGACTCCGAGTCACCTTCGACGGCGAGATGGTCCTCGACGCAGAGCCTATAGTCGGCTACCTGCATCGAGGCACCGAAAAGCTGGCCGAGGAGCGCAACTATGTCCAGATCGTCACCCTGACGGACCGGCTGGACTACGTCTCGGCCATGACCAACAACCTCGCTTATGTGCGCACCGTAGAGCGGCTCGGGAACATCGACGTGCCCGAGCGGGCCAAGTACCTGCGGGTCATCTCCGCCGAGCTGAACCGTATCGCCAGCCACCTCATTGCCACGGGGTTCCTGCTCGACGAGTTGGGCGCCTTTCATACCCCGCTGGTTTACTGCTTCAGAGAGCGTGAGCACATTCTGGAGATGTTCGAGATGCTGTGCGGCGCGCGAATTACCGTCAGCTACATGAGGCCTGGCGGCGTGCTGCAAGACGCCCCCGAAGACTTCTGGCCCAGGCTGGATGATTTCGTTAAGACCATGCCCGGCTACATAGACGAGCTGGAAGGCCTGATAACCGAAAACGAGATCGTCCTGGCCCGTACCAGAGACGTCGGCATCATCACGGCAGAGCAGGCCATCGCCGGGTCGATAACGGGGCCCGTGCTTCGGTCCACCGGCGTGCAGTGGGACCTGCGCAAGGCGGAGCCGCACGAGGTGTACGACCGGGTGGACTTCGACATCCCCATTGGCTCGGTCGGGGACACCTACGATCGCTACCTGGTTCGGGTGCTGGAGATGCGCCAGAGCGTGCGCATAATCAAGCAGTGCGTCGAGCAGATCGCCCCAGGCCCCGTCAGGACGGCGGGTCCGTTCGTTATCCGACCACCCGTTGGTGACGCCTACGACTGCACCGAGTCACCCAAGGGCGAACTGGGCTTTTACATCGTTAGCGACGGGGGCATATCCCCTTACCGAATGCACATTCGCGCACCATCTTTCATCAACCTGACGCTGCTGCGGGAGATGCTGGTGGGCTGGAAGATAGCCGACCTCGTCGTCATCTTCGGCAGCATTGACATCGTGCTCGGTGAGGTGGACCGCTAATGGAGGCCACCGTCCTGAAAGCCGGGTTCGACTTCACCGGCATCTACGGTTTCTTCGACGACCTGTTGCCCGAGAGCCTCGATTGGCTCGCATACGTAATCGCCGCAGTTATCCTGGGCGCGGTCCTGCTGAACGCCATCATCATATCGACGGCGCTGTACACCTGGTTCGAGCGCCGGGTTCTCGGCCGGTTCCAGTCCCGCATGGGCCCCAACCGGTGGGGACCGTTCGGGCTGTTCCAGCCGCTGGCCGACCTCATCAAGCTGATGACCAAGGAAGACACCATTCCCGAGGGGGCGGACCGACCGGTCTTCACGCTTGCACCCATAGTCTTTCTCGTCCCGGCGCTTTTGGTGTTCTCGGTCCTGCCGTTTCACAGCAGCAGCTTCATCGGCAAACTGAACGTCGGACTGATCTTCATCATCGCCATCACCTCGGTTAACACCCTGGGCGTATTCATGGCCGGTTGGGCGTCGCGAAACAAGTACGCGATGCTCGGGGCGATGAGGGGAGTGGCCATGCTCATCAGCTACGAGGTTCCCATGGGCCTGGCGGTTGTCGGCATCGCCCTAGGCGCGGGAACTCTTTCCCTGTCGGGAGTCGTGCTCGCACAGAACATCCCCTTCATACTCGTAATGCCGCTGGGCTTCATCGTCTTCATCACCGCCGCGTCTGCCGAAATGAGCCGCACGCCTTTCGACATAATCGAGGCCGACTCCGAGCTTGGGGCCGGATACAACACCGAATACAGCGGCATCAAGTTCGCGCTGCTCCAGCTGAACGAGTTCATGGCGCCGCTCATCGTCGCGGCCCTCGTTACCACGCTGTTCCTCAGTGGCTGGCGTGGCTGGGGACCGGTCCCCGGTCCCATCTGGTTCGTCATTAAGAGCTTCGTCATCGTTCTCTTACTCCTGTGGGTGAGGGCGACCTGGCCCAGGCTCAGGGTCGACCAGATCATGGGCTTTGCCTGGAAGGGGCTGTTCCCGCTCGCCATCATCAACATCTTCGCCATGGCCGTCGAGTTCCAGGTACTCAGGGACGACACTACCGGCGCGCTCACCACCGGCGACCTATGGATAATGGCCGCCGCCAACTGGATCATCACCATCGTTTCGTTGGCCGTCATCGCCAACGTGCTGGGGCAGCGCAAGCTGCGTCGGCCGGAGCCGGTGCCGTCGCAGCTGGCCAACATGTACGCCGACCGACCCGCACCCGAGTCGGCCACGCAATTATCTGGGGAGGTCGACTGACATGTACGGACTCGGATTGGCCAAAGGCTTGGTGGTGACCTTCAAAAACCTCGTCATGCCCAGCCGCATGGTGGCGATTCAGTACCCCGACCGGAAGGTCGGCCTGCTTGGATTGGCGAAAGAGACCGGCACTAATCCACTAGCACTTTTATTCAAAGAGCCCGGCCAGGCGCTCAAGGCGATGGCTGGGATGGCGACCGTCTCGGAGCGCCTGCCGCAGCACGCGCGCTTCAGGGGTGAGGAGTTCACCTGGTACGAGCAGCGCTGCACCGGCTGCGCTAGCTGTGCCAAGTACTGCCCGCTGGGCATCATCGAGATCGTCACCTCCGAGAGCGGCGAGCAGGTCCAGGAAGGCCAGAAATACAACATCGACGTGTTCGACATCGACATCGGGCGCTGTATGTTCTGCGGCCTGTGCGTGGAGGCGTGCCCGTACGACGCCCTGCACATGGGCAGCGGGTTCGAAGAGGGTACATACCGCCGTGCCGACCTCGTCATCAACAAAGAAAGGCTCATGAAGGCGCCTAAGCGGCCCAGCACCTGGTTCCGACCCCAGCTCGCAGCCGCCCACTTCGACCCCCACAAGGCGAAAGAGGGACAGGACGTCGAGTGGTCCGACGCAGGACGCCACGAGCAGCCCACCCTCGAGGAGCAGGAAGACAAGTGGGCCAAGCGATGAGGCCTTGGCCGAAGATGTCCCTGGAGCGAACCCAGTGAGCGGAGCTAACTAATGCAGTTAGGCGCTGGCACAGAGTCCACGGTCATAGTGGACATCGTCTTCTGGGCGATAGCCGTCTCTTCCATAATCGCGGCTCTAGCAGTCGTGTTCCTGAAAGACGTGTTCAGGGCGGCGCTGTTTCTAGTCGTCTCGTTAATGGGCGTCGCTGGAATGTTCATCCTAATGCGGGCCGAGTTCCTGGCCGTCGTGCAGGTGCTCATCTACATCGGGGCCATATCGGTGCTCATCATCTTCGCAGTGGTGACCACCAGGGACATGGATGATGGCAGCCCGTTCAACGCGCTGCGATCTCCGGTGCTTGTCATCGTAGGCCTGCTGTTAGCGGGCGTTACGTTCGTGGTCTACAGCACCGACTGGAACCTGATAGATACCGCGGTTTCGACCGGCACGGTAACGACGGCAGCGGCGGAAGAAATGGTAGTCGTGTTCGAGAACACCGTGCCGGGCATAGCCGGGCTGTTGCTCACCAATTACGTACTTGCGTTCGAGGTAGCGTCCATCGTCTTGCTGGCGTCGGTAATTGGCGCACTGGCGCTGTTGAGGAAGCGGTAAATGGACATCGAAAGCTTCCTCCTCGTCGGGGCGATTATATTCTTTATCGGCCTGTTCGGGGCGCTTACCAAGCGCAACGCCATCGTCGTGCTCATGTGCATCGAGCTGATGTTCAACGGAGTCAACATTACCGCCGTCGCCATCTCTCGATTCGTGTTACCGGCGGCCATAGCCGACGGCACCGGCGGTGCGCTGACAGACGCCGCTCAGCTGGTGCTCACCGGCCAGGTCTTCTCGGTTTTCATAATCACAATCGCTGCGGCTGAAGTGGCGTTGGGCCTGGCTATCGTTATCTCACTGTTCCGCAACCGGGACACCATCTTCGTCTCCGACGCCAACGAGCTGAAGCACTAAACATGTTCACCGACTACCGCAAGGCACCCAACCTGATGACGGCCGAAATGTGGAAGGCCGCGCTGGAGGCCGAGGGCCTGCCCACCAAAATTATCCCGGAGGGGGACATCCTGACCTGGGGCGAGCGAGTGCCTTTCCGCGTCATGGTGCCCAAGGGCCGCGAGCACGTCGCCGACGAGATTTTGAGGAAGCTGTAGATGATCGGCGAACTCGGAGTCTGGCTCATCTTTCTGCTGCCACTGGGGTCGTTCCTCATTATTGGCACTCTGATTCGACCCATGCTGGGGTCGGAGTCGCGAATCGCCGGTCGGCTGACCATACTGGCCATCGCCGGGTCGGTCGCCCTATCCATCTGGGCGCTGGCGAGCGTGGCCGACAACCACGGCGCGGTGGTGTTCGAGCCGCATCGCTGGCTCACGGTCGGCAACCTCGACATCAACATCGGCATTGTTCTGGACGGCCTCACCGCCATCATGCTGCTGATCGTCACGAGCGTCAGCCTGCTCGTACAGATCTACTCGACGGCCTATATGAAGGGCGATGGCGGTTACACGCGTTACTTCGCCTACATGTCCCTGTTCACCGCTTCGATGATCGGGCTGGTCATCTCGTCGAACGTCGTGCAGATGTTCGTGTTCTGGGAGTTGGTAGGCGCTTCTTCGTACTTGCTCATTGGATTCTGGTTTCACAAGCCCGCGGCGACCGCCGCCGCCAAAAAAGCGTTCATCATCACCCGTATCGGGGACTTCGGCTTCCTGCTGGCCATTCTTTACCTGTTCTATAACGCCGACGCGTTCCTGGCCATGGGCCTGAATCCCCTGGACGTTACCGACATTCACGCCGCGGTCGCCGTCGGAGGCGTTCTGACCACCGCCGCCGCCGGTTGGATAGCCGGCGGCATATTCGCCGGTGCGGTGGGCAAGTCTGGGCAGGTGCCTTTACACACCTGGTTACCGGACGCTATGGAGGGCCCAACGCCGGTCAGCGCCCTCATTCACGCCGCGACTATGGTCGCTGCTGGGGTCTTTTTGGTTGCGCGGTTCTTCCCGGTCTTTGAGTCGTCCGAAGAGGTGATGCGAACGGTGGCGATTGTGGGCGGCGTAACCGCCATATTTGCCGCCACCATGGGGCTGGTGCAAAACGACATCAAGCGCGTGCTTGCCTATTCGACCATTAGCCAGCTGGGTTTCATGATGCTCGCGCTCGGCGTCGGCGCATACGGGGCGGCCATATTCCACCTGTTTACACACGCCTTCTTTAAGTCCCTGTTGTTTATGGGAGCGGGCAGCGTCAGCCACGCCGCCGGCGGCACCTTCGACATGCGCTACATGGGTGGTCTGCGGCGTGTGATGCCTTGGACCTGGGCGGCCTTCCTCATAGGCGGCCTGAGCCTGGCGGGCATCGCCCCCATGGCCGGGTTCTGGAGCAAGGACGAAATTCTCGGCGCGGCCTGGGCTGGCACGAGTTGGGATTCCAACCTCGTGTTCTGGCTGGGGCTGGTCGCGGCCATCATGACGGCCTTCTACATATTCCGGGCGCTGTTCATGACCTTTGAAGGCGAGTACCGGGGCGGGGCTGCCGCCGATCCCAATGCTGAAGCACACGATAGTTCTGGACCACACGAGTCGCCGAAAAGCATAGTCGGGCCGCTGGTGGTCCTGGCGCTGGCGACGGCCGCAGTGGGCTGGCTGGTCAACCCCCTCACCGACTTCGGCTTCATTCCCATGCACTGGTTTTCTGAGTTCATCGCCATTGGGCCGTCACACCCACTGATCGAGGGCGGGCATGTTGAGGTCGAGAGCTTCAACCGCGTACTGGCCCTTGTAACCAGCCTGCTGGCAGTAGCGGCAATCTGGCTCGCCTACCTCATGTACGTATCGAAGACGATTTCGCCGGACGCTGTCGTCAGCCCGGTCAGGCGCCTTTACGACATCGTGGTCAGGAAGTACTACCTGGACGACCTGTACGAGGACGTCTTGACCCGCAATCTCTTCTACAGCAAGTTGGCCTTCGGCCTGGACTGGCTGGACAAGAATCTCGTCGACGGCATTGTCAGGACGGCCGACCGCGCGGGCCGCAACGTCGGCCGGGCGATGGCGCAGTTGCAGGCCGGCCAGTTGCAAGGCT
>Ga0114996_10006597_pt1 | contig 13307 bp, 9 predicted proteins | sample ArcticOcean_MG_C_4_FD_87039 | JGI IMG/M metagenome (GOLD analysis project Ga0114996, IMG submission 87039) | Marine microbial communities from western Arctic Ocean - ArcticOcean_MG_CB4_134 | ecosystem: Environmental > Aquatic > Marine > Oceanic | place: Arctic Ocean: Canada Basin | collected... | reverse complement strand
GTGTTTGGTCCTGGAGCTGAGCCGCCACGTCTCCCGACTGGAGCGCGGCTACTCCCACGAGCGAGGTACCAATCACGAGACCCGCTCGCATCGAGGGCAACATGGGACTCCTCCCTTGAAGAGGACGACGGATGGGACGGCCAGCGGACAGAGAGCCTTCCCGCCAGGCCAAGGTAGAACGGGGTCTTGTGGTGCGCGAGGTCGAGAAAGTAGCGGGGTAGAATCCCGTCGAGCTTGCGTTGCCCACCTCCGGTGCTAGAGCTACGATGCAGGCTTGCGGAGAAGCTGGAGTCACTCACCTGAATCACGGCACACAGACGAGGAGTGAGGCATGAGCGAGAAGACACCGAAAGCGCTGTTTTTACACAGCGTTTCTTTGGCGACGCTTGCCACCATGCTGGTGGCAGCCGGGGCGTTCGCCCAGTCGGAGCTACCGGAGTGGGAGCCGATCACGCAGGAACGGCTGATGAACCCGGAGGACGGCGACTGGCTGAGCTACCGGCGCACCCCTGACGTGTTCGGCTTCAGCCCCCTGGACCAGATCAACAGGACGAACGTTCAAAATCTTCGACCGGTCTGGTCCTACTCGATGCGGGACAACAGCCGATGGGTCCCGACGCCAATCGTCGCGAACGGACTTATGTATGTCGCCGAAGGCAGCGGCCGTGTCGTCGCTTTCGACGTGGTCTCCGGAGACGTGGCGTGGATTCACGAACGCGACTATCCCGAGGACATCAGGAGTTCCCAAGCCTTCGGTCGCCACCGTGGAGTCTCCGTCTACGAGGACAAGATCTACTGGGGGACCGCCGACTCTTATCTGGTCGCCCTGGACCCGCGTACCGGCAGCCAGATCTGGGAGGTCAGGACGGGTGACTACCATACGGGCATAGGCCACAACCACCCGCCCTTGATCGCCGACGATAAGGTCATCCTGGGATTCACCGGGGGTGACCGTGACGCGCGTGGCGCGATCGCGGCGTACGATCCCCAGGATGGCGCGCTGATCTGGAAGACCTATACCGTGCCCGCCCCGGGTGAGCCCGGTTCGGAGAGCTGGAAGGATAGTAACTACCCACCACTCGGTGGGCTGACGTGGGGCACGCAGAGTTACGATCCCGAGTTGGGATTCGTCTACTTCGGCACCGGTCAGCCGACACCCTGGACCTCAACGCTTCGCGGTCTTGGCGATGCGTTGTACACGAACTCGGTCATCGCGCTCGATATCGAGAACGGCGAAATGCAGTGGTACTTTCAGGTCGTTCCGGAAGACAATTGGGACATGGACTCGCCGTACGAGAGCACCTTGCTCGATATGGTCATCAATGGTGAGGTCCGAAAGGTGCTCATCCATACCAGCAAGATCGGCTGGGGCGTCGTGTTGGACCGGGAGACGGGCGAGTTCATTCACTCATTCAGGACTGCCTTTGACAACCTCATCATGGGTTGGACGGAAGAAGGTCGCCCGGTATTCAACCCTGATCAGATCCCCACGCAGGCGGATGTCGACTCCGACAAGGTCTTCGAGGTGTGCCCGCACTATCACGGGGCGAGAAATCTGAATTCGCCAAGCTACAGTCCGCTCACGGGACTGTATTACATGGGCCTCAACAATAGCTGCATGGACGTCAGTTTTGTCTCGGAGGAGCCGGGTGGGCGATACGCTGGTATGAGGGCTCGTCTCAAGATGGTGCCCGGCTACGACTACGTGGGGGAGTTCGTGGCCTTCGATCCTGTCACGGGGGCCCGGCAATGGGAGTACCGCCAGCCCAGCGGGGCCGCGATGACGGCTGCCGCCCTGGCGACCGCGGGTGGTGTCGTTTTCGGTGGATCCGCGGATCGTCGTTTTTTTGCGCTCGACACGGACACCGGAGCGGCTCTTTGGGAGATGCGTTTGAACGGTGACATCTCTGGTGCTCCGGTCACCTTCGAGGTCGGGGGGACGCAGTATGTCGCCGTCGGCGCCGGTGGTCGTATCGCCCAGACGACTTCGTACGCTCGGCTGACGGGTGAGGACATTCCGCAAGGAAGCGGCGTCATCTGGGTGTTCGCCCTGCCATAGACGATCGAGGAAGTGGCCACCAGTCCCAAACGTGTGGCCGGCTACCCCGCGACATCCCGCAACACCGCCAAGGGCGGACGGGCGAGCGCACCTCGACTCCCGATCAGGCCTACGACGACCGTCACGCCCGTAACCCACAACCACACGGTACCAATTCGGCCGAGGTCGAGGCTGAAGGGCACCTCGAAGACCGTCCACGTCATCATCCATCCAGCAAGAGTGGCCAAGACGAGTCCCGCAGCGGTCGCGAGCGAACCCAACACCGCGTATTCGACCGTGAGAATCTGGAGCACCACCCGCCGCCTAGCCCCCAACGTCTTGAGCAGCGCGCTTTCACGCATGCGTTGATACCGCGACGTGGCGAGCGCCCCGATCAGTACAAGGACGCCTGCGACCGTACTGAAAACCCCCAGAAAACGGATCCCTTGGTTGGCCCGCTGGAGAATCGTATCGATGGTCTCTTGAAGCACTGAGAGGTCCAATACCGAGACGTTGGCAAAACGAACGACGAGATCCCGTTGCAACTCGGCTCTCTCCTGCTCCCCCTCGACACGAGCCAAGATAACCGCCATCTGGGGAGCCTCCTCCAAGGTGCCGGGTTCGAAGATCACGTAGAAATTCGTCTCGAACTGGGCCCAATCCACGGACCTCAGGCTCGTAATCCGCGACTCGACGGGCACCCCCGCAAAATCCCACGTAACATAGTCACCGAGCCCGACGCGGAGGCTCTCGGCCAGGTCAACCTCCATCGAGATCCTCGCGACACCGGTCGCCTCGTCGCGGTCACCCACCGACGGCTCGTCCCACCAAGCACCGGCGACCAGGCCCTCGGAACCTGAGAGTTCAGCCCGGTAGGTGTGGCGGTATTCCCTCCGCATAGCCCAGCGCGAGGGCCGCTCCCCCGGGGGTCGCTCCAAAAGGGTCTCTACCGGAGTCCCGTTGATCGCCGACAGCCGGGACGGTACCATCGGCGTCACCTCGAGGGGCCCGGACGAACGGGATCCGACAAACCCTTCCACGGTTTCACGCTGGTCCGGCTGCACGTCGAAAAGCAGAAGGTTCCACCTGCCGGCACTCGCCTCGAGCGTAAACGCCTGAGTGAGGCTCTCCTCGACGAGCCCCACCGTTCCGATGACGAACGCCCCGAAGCCCAGAGCCAATGTCACCGATACGGTTTGATTCCGAGGACGGAAGAGGTTGCTCACCCCCTGGCGGACCGGGTAGGACATCCCGTGCGGAAAGAATCGCCTCGTGGCAAGGATCAGCAGACGCGCCGTCGCCCATAACGAGAACGCCACACCTCCGAGCACGATCGCGAAGCGGATCCCCTGGTCCGCATCAGGTGCCTCCAGAACGGTGAGACCCACCAGCGTGAGGGCGAGCAGAACCAAGGCTCCGACCCGCAAGGCATCCGTGCGTTTTGGGGGCTCGAAGTCATGCCTGAGCGCGATGAGCGGCGAGACGTCCCGAACCTCTAGGAGGGGGCCCAGCGCGAACATTACCGCCACCCAGACACCGAGTGCGACACCCGCCCCGAGCGCGAGCCAGGACACCTGCGTCGTAACCCCCACCGGCAACAGCCCGGTAAGCACCAGCGGCAGACCCCGTTGGACCACCATCCCCAATCCGACCCCGAGCACGGACCCGATCAACGCCAGACCGGCCGCCTGAAGAAGGTAGGCGGTGAAGAGGGTCCTCTGGAGCGCCCCCAAACAACGCAGGACGGCCACGGTCACGACTTTCTCACGGATATACACGTTGATCGCGCTGGCCACGCCGATCCCCCCGAGGAAGAGCGCCGCCAGACCCATCAGACCTAGGTAGCGGGAAACGTCCTCCACGGCTGAACTCATTTCCTGAGCACGAACCCCCGCGGTCGTGTATTGGAGCTGGTTCGCCGTCAGAAGTTCGCTGTGCCGATCATAAAACTCGTCTCGGTCTTCCCGCTCCGGCATCCTGAAGTTCGCGTGATAGCGGGCGATGGATCCTACGGTCAGCAAGCCGGTCGAGGGCAGTCGGCCGCGGGAAATATACAGGCGCGGACCGATTGCAGATTGGAAGCCGAGCTCCGTGGGCAAACCGACGACCTCACCCCTTAGCACGAACCGGGCTTCCCCAATCAGTAGTGTGTCACCTACGGCCGCATCGAGTTGGATGAAGGCGGCTGGGTCGGCCACTGCCCAAGGGCCATCGTGGATCTCCGCCCAGGCTGCATCAGGTGTGGAGGTGGTCTCCCCGTAATACGGATACCCGGAGTCCACCCCCTGAATCTGGAAGAGCCGAACACCCTGGCTCCGGATGTCGAGCACCATCGACACAAGTGTGGTGGTGCGCGCAACATCCCTCTCCACCCGAGCCAAGGAGTCGAGCACCGCGTCGAACACCTCGGGGAACGCCTGGTTGGACGAAACGCGAACGTCTGCCCCAAGCAGAGCCCGAGCTTGTTCTGAGAGCGAACGCTGCACGTCCGCCCGAAACGAATGGATCGCCACCAGCGACCCGACACCCAGCGCGATAGAACTCACGAAGACCGAGAGGCGCCGGTACGCCGCCCGACCCTCCCGCCATGCAAGGCGGGCCGCGAAACCTCGGATCATGAGAAGGTTGTTACCTCATCGGAAACGACCCGTCCATCCTCCAGGGAGATCGTCCGACGCGCTCGCGCGGCGAGATCGAGATCGTGAGTGACCAACACCAATGTCGTTTTGAGCTCCTGGTTGAGTTTCTCCATCAGTTCGACGACGAGCTGGCCCGTTTTCCGGTCCAGGTTGCCGGTCGGCTCGTCCGCGAACAGAATCCGCGGCTCGTTGGCGAAAGCCCGCGCAAGGGCCACCCGCTGCTGCTCCCCACCCGAGAGCTGAGCCGGATAGTGGCCCGCGCGGTCTCCCAAACTCACCCGTTCCAGGAGCACCATCGCCCTCGCACGAATGGAGTGTCCATTCTCGCGCGCAGCGCGCCCTTGAAGCTCAAGAGGCACCATCACGTTCTCGAGAGCCGTAAGCGTGGGAAGTAGATGGAAGGTTTGGAAGACGAATCCTACATTCTCTGCGCGAAACCTAGCCCGACCGTCTTCGGTAAGAGTCTGGAGATTTTCACCGGCTACGGTTACCGTGCCCTCCGTCGGCTCGTCTAGTCCGGCAAGGAGACCCAACAGGGTGGTTTTGCCGCTGCCCGAGGGGCCGACGACCGCCACGAAGCTCTCGGGTTCGACGTGGAGATCGACCCGATCCAACACGCGGAGGGGGTGACCACCAGTCATGTATATCTTTGACAAACCCTCCGCACGAATCATGGTGGCTATCGGGGTTATGGTGCTCGGCTTCGCCCAGGCCGCGTGTGGCCCGGGTGGTGGCTCCAACGGTGACTCGGACGTGGTACGCTCTGGGGGCCAAGAAGGTTCAAGGGCGGGGGGCCCCGCGCCGTTGCGTACCGAGGGCAACGCCCCCTCCACCCAGCTGGATCCCGCTCAACGGGCAGCCCTCGGAGGTCGGGTCGTCTTCCTCGGTACGAGCCTGACCGCCGGCTTGGGTCTGGACGATTTGACGCACCGTTTCACCGATCGAATCCAAGCTCTGGCGGATGCCGCCGAGCTCCCGTTCCGGATGGTCAACGCCGGGGTCAGCGGAGACACCAGCGCGGGAGGGCTTCGGAGAATCTCCTGGCTTCTCCGGGCTCCGGTTCAGGTGCTGGTCCTCGAGCTAGGAGCCAATGACGGCCTTCGAGGGCTATCGCCGGACTCGATGAAGGCCAACCTTCAGGCGGTCATCGACAGCACCCGCACGCATTATCCCGAAGCCCGCTTGCTTCTTTCCGGGATGCAGGCTCCTCCCAATCTGGGCCAGGCGTACGCTACGGCGTTTTCGTCGGTCTTTCCCGAACTCGCCCGCACGAATGGAGGAACCCTGATTCCCTTTCTGCTCGAGGGTGTAGCCGGCCTCACCGAACTGAACCAGGCCGATGGCATTCATCCCACTGCGGAGGGCCATCGCATTATCGCCGAAGCCGTCTGGGGTTACCTTCGTCCTATTCTCGATGATCTCAACACGGAGCAGAACACCAGCCTATGATGGCCCCCCTCGCCAAGGTTTTCGGTGGTATCGGTACAGTCCTCGTCACCTTCATGCTGATCGGTTTCATACTTCCCGGCACATGGTCCGCGGAGGCGTCGATCCAAATCGAGGCTGTCCCGACAGAGGTTTTCCCGTTCCTGAACGACTTGAGCCGATGGGACAGGTGGACCAACTGGGGCGATATCGAATCTGAGTTGAGTGACCCGCCCCGTAGTGCCGGTGCATCCCGAAATTGGGACGATCCGAATTTCGGGTCCGGCTCGGTGACCATCACCAGCAGCGTAGCACCGATGTTCGTGAACTACGAGGTGGAGGTCGCAGGTGGCGCTTCGGTTAGCGGCGAACTCAGGATCGAAGCCCTAGGGGGAGGGAGCCGGGTGACCTGGCGGGAAGAGGGCGACCTCGGGCGTAATCCCCTGATGGGGTTCGTGGCCCGCAACATGCCCAAGTCCCAGGGAGCGCAGCTTGCGGAGGGACTGGAAAAGCTGGGTTATATCTTCTGACTGGCGATGGCGACAAGGCCTTCGTTCGTACGAGTTCTCTGCATCACCCCCAGCAACTCGCTCATCGCGTCCGAGGGCGCCACGTCCGCCAACTGCCGCCGCATGGCCCGTGACACCTGCAGCGAGTCGGCGTCGAGGAGAAGCTCCTCCTTGCGGGTCGCCGATGCGTTGAGGTCGATGGCCGGGAAGATTCTCTTGTCTGCCAATTCGCGACTCAGGACCAACTCGCTGTTCCCGGTGCCTTTGAACTCCTCGAAGATGACCTGATCCATCCGCGACCCCGTATCTACCAGCGCGGTAGCTATGATAGTGAGGGATCCCCCACCCTGCTGAGAATCGATCTTCCTCGCGCTCCCGATGAAGCGTTTGGGCTTTTCGAGTGAGTTCGCGTCCAGGCCACCGGACAGCGTACGGCCACTTCCCTCTTCCATCGTATTGTACGCTCGGGCCAGTCGGGTGATGGAGTCGAGGATGATAACGACGTCCGCCCCGGATTCGACGTAACGCCGGGCCCTCTCGAGCGTAATCTCGGCTACCTGGCAGTGCCGTTCCGCTGGCCGATCGAAGCTGGAGGCGATCACCTCTCCGAACCCGCACATCTCCATATCCGTGATTTCCTCCGGCCGCTCGTCGACGAGAAGAAGCAGGAGACGGCATTCCGGGTGGTTCGCGACGATCCCTTGGGCGACCGACTGAAGCACGGTCGTCTTGCCGGCCTTAGACGGTGAAACGATCATGGCCCTCTGGCCCTTACCGAAGGGACAGAACAGGTCGATCACGCGGTTGGTATAGTCAGGCTGCCCAGCAACCTCACGATCACACGCCAGCATAAGCTGATCGCTCGGATGCACCGCGCTGAGACGATTGAAGTCGGGCCGCCTCTTTGTGTCCTCCGGGGACTCCCCGTTGACGAGCGCCAGGTGCGTGAGAGGGGGGCTTTTCCCGCTTTTGGGGATTCGGCCTACGGCGCCAGTGAGTTCATCACCCGTGCGAAGCCCGAATTTTTGAACGACCTTCGGCCCGACGTAGATGTCTTCGTTGCTGGGCGTATAACCCGCCTCACGTCGGCGAACGAAGCCCGAGCCACTGCCCAGCACCTCCAGGATGCCGAGCAGCTCGACAAAGGGCTCGTCCGGACTCGCTAATTCGACCTCGACCTGTCGGCCATCATCTTGGCGGTTGGGGTCCTGGCGAGCGGCGCCCCCTTCCTGATCGCGCGGGCGCCTACGGCCTCGCCCACCCCGGTTCCTCTGGCCACCCCTACCTTGGCGGTTATTTCGGCCTTGGCGGGACCTGCCACCCCCGCCACCCCCCTTGCCACCCGAAGGCCTCGCGTCATTCGAATCCTGGCGGCCGGGTGCGGCCGGACGTTCACCTGGATCTTGCGAATCGGCGGGGACGTTCTGTTCTTGATCGGGCGGGGTGTTCTGTCCAGCTCCATCGTTGGGTGAATTACCGGTCACTGTTTTGGATTTCCTTATGTGGGCCCACGCACTCGGCGGGCCTGAAACTTCTGCCTACGAAAAGGAACGAAAGAAGCCGGCTTCTCTTCCCGCCGCGACGCATCCAACGTCAGAACGGTGGGACGGGCCATCGACAGCTTCAGGCCGAAAAGGATCCTGCCCCAGCGGTCTGGGGCAGCTCGTCCATCGCCTGAGCCCGCGCTCACTCTCGCTGCACGGGCATTCCCTATGGCCGAAGCCACAGGAGGACGGTGTCCGAGGTTGGAACGACTCGAGTTCGGCCTGTTGAATCGAAGACCTTCGTTCCAGGCACCCGATTGGGTGCTTCCTAATTTCCGCTCTTTCTCTCTCCGGGGCAAGGGTCTTGAGAGCGGACCCGCCGGGGTCACGGGAAAACATAGGGCTCCAGCGGCCCGCCCGCCCTGTCCCGTTATCGGCCTGTGTCCGTCCCAATGCGAGGACAGGCCGGCTCCGGCTACACCGGCCGGGGTGGCTCCTTGCCCCAAGAAACATGAACTTCCGGCCGGGGACGTCGAATGGCACGGCCTATGCAAAGGATAACAAGAGGATCTCCCAAGGAGGACATCGTGGCAAAACTGATGCGGACGGCTTTCTTGATCGGACTCGCGGTCACCTGGCGCCCGGACGCCGCGGCCGGACAGTATTCGTGGAGTACCTTCTCGGTTTCCGCAGGCCTCGGAGCCGGCGGTTTCGGAGTCGGGGCATCCTACACGGCGGTGGATCCCTGGTACGATTCTTACTACGCGGATCCCTGTTGGGACTACGCCTACTATGAGCTTTACTGGTACGAGTGTCCCGTGGGCCTTCACCGTTATCCCTTGAGGCCATCTTACTACCGGCCGTACGGCTATTACGGTCACCCCAACCGCTACTCCAACCGCTACCCCAGCCACTCCCATTTCTCTATTGGCGTCAGCGTGAATTTCGGATATGGATACCGGACCGGGTATTACGGATATCAGCCCGCGTATTATGGATACAATCGTTACAGGCCCCACTATCCCACCTACGGTCCGGTATACGGCTATCCGGAATACGGCGTGGTGCGGTATGTGGGGAGCAGAACAGCGGTGGCTCGGCCTGCGCCCGCTTACTGGGGCTCACCGCTCGTGCGCTCCTCCCCGCTGTACAAGGAATCTCCTCGGGGGGACGCCCAACGTACCGCGATGGCCCGCTCGATAACGACAGGAACGACGGCGGCCACACGGTCCGTCTCCGGAGGGAGGGCCAGGGCGTCCAGCGCGCAGAGGAGCACGAGGGTGCAGACCCCCGTGAGCCAGAGGCGCACCACCCGCGTCGCCGCGCCGACCAGGTCACGGAGTGCCCGGGTTAATACCGCCCGGGGGAGTTCCGCCAGCCCGACACCAACGAACGGTACGCGTGCTAGCCGGGAAGAAACTCCTGGGCAGAGCTCCAGGGTCACCGGTCAACGCGCCACACGGGTTCGACCGACGGACGCGGTTCGGCGGGTCGGTGCCTCGACCTCCCGGGCGCCTGCTCCCTCGACAGCAGCGCCTAGTCCGACCACCCGATCTCGCTCAAGAGCAATACGCGGTTCGGCTCCTGAGAGAGAACGGGCGCAGGTAACTCGGTCCGCTCCGAGCGCACGATCTCGAACTACGAGCCCGTCGCGAGCGAGAACGGCCTCTCCCAACCGAAGCCGCGCGATCCAACCCTCGGCACGTCGGGCGCCCGCTCGCTCACAGACTCGGGCTCCCGCCGCCCGGTCGGCCGCCCCACGAGCGACGACCCCACGTTCGAGGGCGTCCTCCGGGGGAGCGTCCCGGGCGGCCCCGAGGGCAAGGACGACCGCGCCGGCTCGCAGCCGAAGTCCTCGACGATCGGGTCGGTGAAGGCTGTTGACCACCCTTCTGAAACGGCCAAGGCCGTGGGCAAACCCTTCACATGCCTCGTACGGTGGGGTATAGATAAGATGGTCCTTAAGCCGTAGGTCGGCCCTGGGGCACATCATTAGGCAGGAGGGTGAGAACGATGGACGATTCTGGTCACGAGGAACGTCGTAAGGGACCTAGCCGGCGGGCCAACAAGACGCGCCTCCTCGACGATAGGCGAGCCGGTCCGGGTCGCCGGATCTGGGCCCGCCGAGCAGAGACGGAGGAGGTCAGCGAGGAGAGGCGCAAAGGCCAACGGCGTTCAGACCCGTCCCGGCGTAGCGGGAAGCTGCGGCGAGAGGGTGAGCGCCGTAAGGGTGACCGGCGCCTCGACTGAACGAACCTCTTTGGCTGAACTGCATGTCCCGACACCCACATGCTCCTACCGGCAAGATGAAAACAATCGCTGCGTTGACACGTTCTTAATAATCAGTATCATTATCGATAAGGATTGCTGAGAACCCCTAGCGGGTTTTTTTTCATTAGCTTTCCCCGCCAAAGCGCCGTCCTCGAGAGGGGATGTATGAAGCAGGGGCCGACCGGAAACGGTCGCCCCTGCTTTTGTTTCTACCCCCCGGATTTACGATCCGTCAGAGCGGCTCCAGCGGGGCGTTCAGACTGACCCTCCATCGGCGGTACCCAGCTTCTCCGGCGCCCCGGACGAGAAGCAGCATTTCAGTAGCGGGCCTCTCGAGGTCCACCGCCAAAAGCTTGCCATCGTAACGAGACTCGAGCGTGCTCACGGGCGTATGGGCAACGACGTGGATCTCCGCCCGAAATTCGTCCAGAACGCCGTCCAAGGCCGACGTCAACGTGTCTGACTCCACGTAACCTCGGAACCAGAGGATGCTCTCCTCCTCGAAGATGAATCTGGAGCGACGCGCGAAGGCGACCGAATCCATAACGATCACATTACCGTACTGATCGGCTACCCGTTCGGCCGTCGCGGAGTCAGTGACCACGGCCAACGTGGTATCGGCCCACTGATAGAAAAGGTCTTCGGACATGAACGTCCGCATCGAATCATTCACCGCCTCGACGGAGCGGGAACTCGAGTCCGGAAGCACACCGCCGTGGGCGAGAAGCACCCCGTCTACCTTCATCAGAACCGGCCGACCGGCCAGCCAGCGGCCCAGCACGGAGTGCCGGATATCGAACAGGTCGGGATAGGAGGCGCCGTGTAGGTTGGCAATCAGTTGCTCCTTCGCAGAGACATAACGGAGGTCGTGCGTGAAAATCATCGTCTCATGGTTCCCCAGCACAAGATGGGCGCCTCCTCCGGCCACCCGGGCCTGGCGCTCCAGTTCATAGAGAAACCAAAAGGCCCGCGTGACGTCCGCACCGCGATCGAAGATGTCACCGAGGAACACCACGTGGCTCCGTCCCCCGACCCACTGGCCTTCCGGGTCGACGAGTCCGGCGTTCCTCAAAAGACCGAGGAGTCGGTCGTACTCCCCGTGCACGTCCCCCACTACGTACAGAGAATCGACCCCGGTGAGGACTCCCGGTGTTCCTGGCACTTCCTCGCGCAGGTACAGCACCGTAGTGTGTAGGTCCTCCGCCTCCAAAGCACCGTAACGGAGGAGCACCACATCTCCACTCGGGCGGGGGAATGTCGTGAAGTGTGACTCTCCGTTTGGGGTCTCGGCCCGGTAGACACTGCGACCTTCGGAGAAAACCTCCAGGACTCCTTCTTGGGCGCTGGATAGGAGCCACCCCACACCCACCTCCCCGCCGCTATCAGTCACCCGAAGTCCATACTCGCCTTCGAGCTGCACTTGGCCGGCAGCCGGCAGAGCGCTCAGAAGGGCCAGGATCAGCGAGGTTCTGGACACGATAGCAATCACATACGTTCCCCGTTGGAAAAATCCATAGAGGCCTGTTGAAGAAGTGGGGCGAGCCGCCCCCCTACCTGTGGACCCTAGGTTCATACCAGCGTTAGACTTGGTTGGTTCGAAATCGGTGGCTTAGCGAGCCGTGTATCTTTGCCACAGCCTGGCCACCACTACGGTTTTACTCTGATGTCGAAGATGACTGAGCATCCTGATCGCAGCCCTGCTGGCCGAGATTTCGTCCGTGCGATCATCGCCGCCGATGTCGAAGCGGGCAAGCATGGCGGGGCCGTCGTTACGCGGTTCCCCCCCGAGCCGAACGGCTTTCTACACATCGGCCACGCGAAAGCGATCTGTCTCAGCTTCGGCGCCGCAGCCGAGCATGGTGGTGTCACTCATCTTAGATTCGACGACACGAACCCCGAGACGGAAGACGAACTCTACGTCGGTTCGATACAGGAGGACGTGCGTTGGCTCGGGTTCGACTGGGGCGACCACCTCTATTTCGCCTCGGACTACTTCGAGCGCCTATACCGATACGCGATCGAACTGATTGAGACGGGCCTCGCTTATGTGGACAGCTCGAGCGAAGAAGAGATCCGGGAATATCGAGGTACCGTGACTGAGCCGGGGCGACCGACCGCATACCGGGAGCGATCCGTCGCCGAGAATCTGGATCTGTTTCGAGACATGCGCGAAGGCGAGTTCGCCGACGGTGCACACGTGCTCCGGGCCAAGATCGACCTCGCATCACCGAACATGCTCATGCGCGATCCCGTGCTCTACAGGATTCGGCACGCGGACCACTACCGCACCGGCGGGGACTGGTGCATCTATCCGCTCTACGACTACACACACTGTCTCTCCGATTCCATCGAGGGGATCACGCACTCCCTCTGCACCCTGGAGTTCGACAACAACCGAGAGGTGTACGACTGGATCTTGGATCACGTCGACGTCCCTCGGCCCCAGCCGAGGCAGTACGAGTTCGCCCGCCTCAACCTGGAATACACACTCCTGAGCAAGCGAAAGCTTCTCCGATTGGTCGAGGAAGCGCACGTCCACGGGTGGGACGATCCGAGGATGCCCACGATCGCCGGAATGCGACGGCGTGGGATTCCGTCGGCCGCTCTCCGCACCTTTTGTGACATGATCGGTGTGGCCAAGACGGAGAACCGGGTGGATTTCGCGAAGCTCGAATACGCGATCCGGGAAGCCTTGAATCCGACCGCTCCCCGGGTAATGTGTGTACTCCGGCCTCTCAAGCTTGTGGTCGACAACTTCCCGGAGGGGGAACTCGAAGAGTTGCAGGCGCCCTACTTCCCGAAGGACATCGGCAAAGAGGGGTCACGACCGGTACCGTTCACACGGGAACTTCTCATCGAACGGGACGACTTCGAAGAGGACCCCCCGAAAGGGTTCCGTCGGCTCGTCCCTGGAGAGGAGGTGCGCCTGCGTTACGGATAC
>Ga0114996_10006596_pt1 | contig 13308 bp, 7 predicted proteins | sample ArcticOcean_MG_C_4_FD_87039 | JGI IMG/M metagenome (GOLD analysis project Ga0114996, IMG submission 87039) | Marine microbial communities from western Arctic Ocean - ArcticOcean_MG_CB4_134 | ecosystem: Environmental > Aquatic > Marine > Oceanic | place: Arctic Ocean: Canada Basin | collected... | reverse complement strand
TCGTCGGAGATAATGAGCTCGCAGCCGCCCGTTTCGGGGTTGCAGCTGATGGACGCACAGGCGGGCGAGACGCCCTCGGGCAGCGTGCAGGTGACGATGGTCTCCGGATCCAGTTCGCAGGTGGAGGGGACGGTATCCATGTCACACACCAGGGTGCCGTTGCACAGATCGTCGTCTTCGTTGGCTATGCAGTCCGCGTCCACAGCGCATTCACAGCCCATGTCGGTTCCTTGGCACGAGCCGTCCACGCATTGGTCGGCTTCGGTGCAGTCGTTGCCGTCGCTGCAGACGCCGCCGGGCGTGTTCTCGGTGACGCAGCCGGTGGCCGCGTCGCACGAGTCCAGCGTACAGGGGTTGCCGTCGTCGCAGGTGATGAACGATCCGCTACAGCCGCCCGCCACGCAGGTGTCTTGGGCTGTGCAGGCGTTGCTGTCGTCGCAGGGTCCGCTGCTCGCCGTGATCTCGCAACCACCGTTGGGATCGCAGGTGTCGAGGGTGCAGGGGTTTCCGTCGTTGCAGTCGAGCATGGTACCGGAGAGGCAGGCGCCGCCGGCGCAACTGTCACCCACGGTGCAGAAGTTCCCATCCGTACAGAGCACGGTGTTGGGCACGTGTTTGCAGCCCACCAACTGGTCGCAGCTGTCGTCGGTGCACGTGTTGTTGTCGTCGCAGGACAAGAAGGCACCGTTGCATTGGCCCAGCACGCACTTGTCGTCGATGGTGCACGGGTTGCTGTCGTTGCACGGCGCGTCGTTGAAGGGGTTCGAGCACCCTTGCACCGGATCACAGATGTCGTCGGTGCAGTAGTCCCCATCTTCGCAGCTCTTCTCATCCACTGCCGTGTTGCAGTTGTTGTCCAACCCGTCGCAGATTTCGGGGGCATTGGGATAGACATTCTTGAGTTTGGGTTCGCAGTCCAAGCTGTCCGGGGACAGGTCGTTGTCGTCGTCGGGATCGCAAGCGTCGCCTTGCCCATCCAAGTCCGTGTCCAACTGGTCGGTGTTGGCCGCCAAGGGGCAATTGTCCATCTCGTCTTCCCAGTTGTCGTTGTCGTCGTCGGGATCCACGCAGTTGGCCAGGCCGTCTTCGTCCAGATCCGGGTAGCCTTTGTCGGTTTCGCCGTCACAGTCGTTGTCCAACCCGTCGCATACGTCGCTGGACGGCGGCGTTCCCTGACAGATCTCGGCGGCACCCACACAGGTGCTGGTCCCCGGGCAGGATCCGTATTGATTGGTGATGGTGCATTCGCCGCCGGCCAATTCGTCGACTTCGCCATTGCAGTCATTGTCCAACCCGTCGCAGATTTCGGCTTGGGGCGCGGTCGCATCGCAGGCGGTCAAACCGTCTTCCGCACAGAATCGACTTCCGGGACAGGTGCCTACGGCGTTGGTGACCTGGCAGCTGGTCTGGGCTTCCAGTTGGATGTGCAACGGTTGGCACGAGCACTCGCCGCTCGTGGCCACGCACTGGTCCTCCTGGCATTGGTAGCCTTCTGGACACTGGCTTTCGGTGCAGTCGATGCCGCAGAAACTGCCCGCATCGCCATAGTCCACGCATTTGTCCAGTCCTTCAAACCCCAGGGCGGCGCAGTCGTTGTTGGATTCACAGGGCTGACACAGATACACGCTGCGTTCCACGCACAGAAACTGCACATCGGCACCCGCACCCGGCAACGCAACGGGTAGGCACTCCCAGCCTTCGGGACAACTCTCGATGCAGTAGTCCGCACAAACCTTTCCTTGGCTCGAAAGGAGACAATAACCCGACACGCATTCCTCCGAGTCGGCGCAGGAGCATCCACCTTCTTTGAAGGCTCCCTCGCAGTCGGGGGGTGGTTTTACGTCTGGCTCCACATCCGGTGGTTGGATCACTTCCGGCTCCGCATCCGGTGGAGGAATCACTTCCTGCGGTGGGGTAACGTCTGGAATGTCCTCCGTAATGGGAACATCCGGTACCCCTTCATCCGTGGGCTCCACATCCAAGGGGGGGAGCTCTTGACCCAGATCCGTAAGCTGTGTACCCGGCGGTGCTGCGCTTTCGCCGCAACCGACAACAGTCCACAAAAATACAAGCGCCAAAGCGCCGTGGATTCCAATTCGTTTCATGATGGGATTCATTATGCAGGGAGCGAGAATCCAAATTCAAGGGGTCCGCACAATATTTATAGGCTGCGGTTTTTGGGAGGTCTCAGCGGGAGGGCCAGAAGACGTTCTTTCGTCGTCGTCGAGTCAGGCACACGATGGCGAGTACGGCGAGCCAGGGAAGCACCGAGGGCATGGCCCCGTGCGCCGTTCGACATCCGCCTCCGGAGCTGCCCCCGCTGCCGGCGTCGACGGTGGGTGCGGGGTCCGGGTTCAGTTCGGGGTCCGGCTCGGGGTCCGGGTTCAGTTCCGGGTCCGGGCCGGGGTCCGCCAGCGGTTCGGTGGTGCCCACGGTGATGCGCAACACGACCCGGCCGTCGTCTGTGTCGTCTACGATGGTTTCGATGCCCGCCGGCAGCTCGTTGGTGGCCCCCTGATGATCGATGGAGTCGGCCACAATGAGATCCCGGGTGTGGATCGGTCCCTTGGTGATGGCTTCACTCAGGGTGATGGCGAGGGTACCCTTGAGAGAGACCGCGCCGTGAACGTCCAGAGCGGGTGCCGGATCGGTCGGCGTCAACACCGTGAGCGCAAAGCGAAGGGTAGCACCCGATTCCAAGGTGTAGTCGCCTTGTTGCGTCACCTTGGGTCGGTCATCGCTGATCCACCACGTGCCGCCATGTTGGGTCCATGAGAAGTTCACCTGGGTCACGCGGAGCGATCCGCCGCTCATGTGCAATGCCCAGTCGCCCCCGCCTGCCGCGAGGCTTTGGGTGTCTAGCGCGCCGCCGATGAGCTCGTATCGGCCGGTGCTGTTCGCGCTCTTGGCGAGGGTCAAGCTCTGGGTGACGAATTCTCCCCCCAATTGCTGGAAAAGACCGTGTCCGCTGACGCCCACGGTGGTGGGGCCGTTGACGATAAGGCCGCCGCCTTTGGCGATGACCACGCGACCGGAACCCGGGTCCTTCTCCTCGCCGTGCACCAAGCCGATGTCCAGAGCGGTGATCGCCGATTCGGGGGTCTCGATCAGCGCCGTTGGACGCTCCAGGGAGCTGGAGATTTCCACGTCGTCGATGACGCTGGGCGGTGCGGCTTTGCCCCAGGACAGCAACCACGGGTAGGCGTTTGTCGGGCCGGTAGGCAGCTCCATCGGGACGAAGGGGGGATCCAAAACCACCGCGCGGGTCACGTCGCGCAGGGTGTTTAGGTCGTCCGTGCTCAAGTCGCCGGTGGTGGGCCAATCGGTCAAGGCGGGATCCCGACCGGTGATGGTCGCGTAGATCACCATGCCGGTGAGGGTGCTTCCCAGTTGGCTGGGGTGCGATCCGTCGTTGGTGTAGAGCCGGGCAAACAAGCTGTCGGCCGCTTGAGGATCCTCACCATGGTCCACAATTTGATCGTAAATGCGTTCGAACGCGCGTCCGACCGGCGCCACATAGAGGGTGCGCTCGGCGGTGGACGATTGGATGGCGTATTGTTCGTATCCTTGGGTGAGCAACGCCTGCATGGCCTTGTACGTGGGAAAGAGGCCTTCATAGTTGCTGTCACCGTTTCGTCGTCCCCACGTCATCATCAGCACCGTGTGGGCACCGAGGGCGGCGATGCGCGCGTCCAGGGATTGGACGCCGCTCAGGCTCTGATTCCATTGGAGTGGGTCCGCATTGATGAAGCCGGGGATCTGACTTTGTTCTTGCAACACAACCGCATGCCAGGCATTGCCCGCGGCCAAGAGCTCACCGAGCTTGTTGCTGGTGGAACCTGCGTCGGCGGCGTGTTGCTGGAGTTTGTAGCCGCCCTTGGTGACCGCGTTGGTGGTGACGGACGCGTACCCTGGCACCCCCGCCGAGGCGATACCTTTGTACAAGTTGTGCAACCCATTGGCCGAGGTGTAACTGTTTCCCACAAAGAGGCTCTTGTGTTCCACGATTCCAGCGTGGGCGATGCCAACAAGAGCCAGGGTCAGAACCGCCCCAATGAGGGCGAACGTGAGGCGTCTTGGTGACCGGTCGGGTCGAGTGGGGGGCGATGTTTTCATCGGTTTTAAAGGTACGCGCTGTAACGAAGTGCTGCAATGAGATTCAGGCATTGGTACTGGTAACTTGCACGGCTTACGCTTACTATACCCCCATGACTCTTTGGTCGCGGTGGTTTGTGGGATGCGTAGCTGTGCTCGTTTTTTCGGCGTGCACTGGGGACACAACCACCGACGACGTGGTCGACAGTGCCCAGCCGATTGCCGACAATGGCGTCGACACCAAGGATGTTCCCGATCCCGACCCAGAGGACGTTCCCGTGCCGGCGGATCTCCCGGTTCCGGATGCGGACGCACTCCCGACATCGGACGCGTCGGTGGACGCACTCCCGACATCGGACGCGTCGGTGGATGTCAGTGATCCCCCCGTCGATCCCGAGGCGGATGACGACGGCGATGGATTGACCAATGTGGAAGAGAAGCAAATCGGGACCGATCCACAAAAGGCGGACACGGACGAGGACACCTACACGGACTTCGACGAAGTGTTCGAGGGCAAGGATCCGCTGGATCCCAACAGCCGGATCTACATCGGCTACTGGCCCTACAATGCCAACAAGGACGCCATTGTGGGTCCAGGCTGGGACAGCGAGCCCGCCAATGGCACGGTCATCCCCCAGTATGAAGCCAAAGATCAGTTTGGGGATCTGGTGAATCTCTATGACTTTGCCGCTGCTGGAGTCCCCATCGTTCTGGATGTGGCCACCTGGTTCTGTAAGCCGTGCAAGGCGTTGGCCCATTATTTCGCCACGGGCGATAACACGGAGCTCGAAACGTATGGCTGGTGGCAAAGCAAGTACGAGCCGGTCAAGGATCTGATCGATGGTGGCCAGCTGATCTGGATCACCGTGCTCTACACAAAAGGGTCGGTTCCCGTGGACGTGCCCGAGGTGGCGCTGTGGGATGAGACCTTTCCACACGACAAGATTCCGGTGCTTGCGGACACCAACCTGACCCTCCAAGAGTTTCTCCATGTGAAGGCGATGCCGCATCTGGATCTGTTGGACGCGAACATGGTGTTTCTCATTTACGAGGTAAAAGGGCCGACGACGGTCATGAAAGAGTTGAGCACCTGGACCGAGGATCCGATTCCGTAGAACTGACTGGTCACTGCGGGCGCATCCCAGTACACTAGGGCATTGTGAAGAAGCCATTTCCCCATTTTCAGCGTTGGATAGCCCTCGGTTTGGGTGCAGCCCTATTGTTCGCTGGGATGGCGTGCGGCGACACTCCCACCCCTCCAGGGCCCATGGACAGTGAGGTCCAACCCATCGATTTGCCCGAGACGGCGGTGTCCGAGACGGAGGTGCCCGAGACGGAGGTGCCCGAGACGGAGGTGCCCGAGACGGAGGTGTCCGAGACGGAGGTGTCCGAGACGGAGGTCCCCGACACCGACGTTGTGGTCGAGCCTGAGACCACAGACATTCCTGATATAGCGCCCGATCCCGACGTGCCGCCCGATCCCGACGTGTTCGACGTCACCGATGCGCCCCCCACCAACGCGGACGTCATCATTGAACATCATTTTCCGAACGTGGAGCTCGGTCCAGACGGTGCCCCAATGTTCCAGACTACAATCATCGATTTGCCGGATTCATTTGTGACGGTGGAGGCTCAAATCAAGATCCGGGGCGACTTGGACAATTTCCCCATGGCGTTTATGACCTTCATGGTGGAAACCGACAGCCAGTTAAAGCAGTGTGGGAACGTCTCGGGTCTGCCCCAAAAACCCAACAACAAATTGGACGACACCTATCGAATTGCGTGGCCACAGCCGGTCAACATCGACAAGAACTCGGTGTTTTTCCCGCCATCGGCCCCCTTCGACTTTCAAGAGCTGCCCTGCGCGGACTTGTTCCAAGGCAAGAAGAGCATCACCATCGGTATGCTCGGGATTGGTATTCATACGCCGGGATCCGGTGGCAATCAGGGCCCCAACGCCTGTGGCGGTGCGGGCTGCCCCAACGACGCCATCGTGACGCTCGTGTTCAAGCAAGAGGCGACCATTATCGAGGATGTGGGCACCTTCCCAGACACGGTGCCCGACACGGTGCCCGACACGGAACCTCCGCCGCCACCGCCCACCGGGGAAGGCACGTGCGGTCAACCCACGCCCTTCGAGTTGTCCCTGAGCGATCCGATGATCTCTATCGGCCAGCCGGGGAGCGTGCTGCACAAAGTCCCCTGGCCACCCATCTATTCCGTGTGCGCGACGAGCAAACCGCCCAACGCGTTGGAGTATTTTTATCAGATGAATCTCACGGATTATGGGTTCTTGACGGTCAGTATGCAGACCGATCCTCAGCCTTGGCCGGTCAATCAGTATTTCTTGGATCTGCAGTTGAACTGCGACGTGGGGCTGCAATGTGGCAAGAGCTCCCAAGATCTCAAAGGGGTGGCGTCGCCCGGCAACTATCTGGTGGGGATCACGTTGGCACCGCCCTTTGAGGTGTATCCACCCAACGAGACGGACTGGATGTTCAATCTGCAAGCCGAGTTGACGCCCCTCGATTGGGGCTTTTCGGAAGAGATTGTATCGGGCAGCGAACTGCAGGTGGCGTTCAACAACACGCCCATGGCGACTCGGGACGGCGCTGGAGACTTGCACGCGGTGTGGGCCCTGGGTGGGATCGCCCAGCACGGGACAAAAGGGTCGCTGAGCGCCAACTGGACGATTCAAAACCTGCCTCAACTCATGGGCGGTTCGGCCGTGAAACCCACGCTCGTGAATACCAACGGCTCAACCTTGCTCGCCGCTTACGCGGAGAAATCAGCGACCAATCCGCCCGCAGCCGCGGTTCTTCAGTCGCTCGATTCGGGCGTTACGTGGTCCGCACCCTTGCAGCTCTCGGCAACCGATGTAGGCGTCGAGACACTCAGCCTTTATGGGTATTCATTTCCGGACGGCACCCCGGGTGGGGTGGTGGCGTGGCACGATCCCGGCACGGGCGACGCGGTGGTCTCGACCTGGCAGGGCGGACCGTGGGATGCCTCGGGTTGGAGCACTCCGGTGGCGGTCGACTCGGGACCCGCTGCCTCCCGCGATGTCTCCTTGGGAGGGCTGGGTGAATTGGTGTTGGTTGTCTGGGAGGACGATCGCGCGGCGTACAAGCAGATCTTCCGAGCCGTTTCGTTGGCGGGTGGACAGGTGTGGGGCCCGGACGACGCCATCGGTGTCTACCAAACGGGCTCCAAGGCGAGCGCGGGTGGGGATCCCAGCGTGGCCATCGCCGCCAACGGCGAAGCCTTCATTGCGTACCAGCATCAAAACAAAACCTACTTGGTTCGATCCGTCGACCAAGGAGAGACCTTCAAGAAGCAGCTGACTTTGGGGAACGGTCTCTTTGCTCGAGTGGCCGTCAACGACGTCTCCGAGGGGATCGTGACCTGGGAACACTTCGCAGGAAACATGCTCGATGACTCACAAAAGACCGTCGGCACAGCCTTCTCCTTCGACAGTTTCACGGATGCCTTTGGTCCCCATTTCATGAAGGATTCAGCCAGCGCAACCGGCCGAATAATGGCGTCCAGTACGGTGTCCGACGCGTGGACCGACGTATTCTGGATCGATGTCACCGGTCCTGAACGAGCGCTTGTTCACCGCGCCATGAAGCTGCCATAGGCCCGAGCGAACCCATCATGGCCCGTCGTATCCTCCATGTTCTGTCACAACGTCCCTCGCTGACGGGCAGTGGTGTGACCTTGGAGGTGCTCGTACGCCACGCTGCGGCTCAAGGCTGGGCCCAGCGCGCGGTGGTCGGGGTGCCTTCTACCGACCCCATCCCTTCGGTTGGGGACTTGCCGGACGAGCACATATTCCCGCTTCGCTTTGAAACCGACGCGCTGCCTTTTCCCGTCCCGGGCATGAGCGATGTGATGCCCTACAAGAGCACGGTGTTTTCGACCATGGACACGGCCATGCTCGCGACCTATCAACAAGCGTGGATGGCTCACATAAAAACGGTGGTGCATGACTTTCAACCGGATCTCATCCACTGCCATCACCTGTGGATTTTGGGTTCGATGATCAAGGATTGCGCGCCCAATGTGCCGGTGGTGAACCATTGCCATGCCACGGGTCTTCGCCAGATGCGTCTCTGTCCCGAACTGGCCGGTGATGTACAGAAGGGCTGCGCCCGAAACGACAGCATTGTGGTGCTTCACCAAGGTCATGCGCAGGACGTGGCCCGTTTATTGGGTGTGGCTCCTGGTTCCATCGAAGCTGTAGGGGCGGGGTATCGCGACGATCTCTTTCACACGCGGGGTCGCCCGCCCGAGTCGGGTCCGACGCTCGTGTACGCGGGAAAGTACAGCCACGCCAAGGGGTTGCCCGAACTCTTGGACGCCGTGGATCGGCTCAAAGACGAGCACGCGGGACTCCGCCTGCATGTGGGCGGTGGTGGAGACAGCGCGGAGGCCAACGCCTTGCGGGACCGCATGGCGGCTATGGCGCCCACGGTGGTCATGCACGGTCAATTGGATCAGAGCGCGTTGGCGGCTCTCATGCGTGACAGCGCTGTGTTTGTCTTGCCCTCCTTTTACGAGGGGTTGCCCTTGGTATTGGTGGAGGCCTTGGCCTGTGGGTGTCGGTTGGTGTGCACCGATCTGGAGGGTGTGCGCCGGGAAATTGCGCCGTATCTGGGCGCCGCGTTGACCTTGGTGCCCATGCCGCGTTTGCGCACGGTGGACCAGCCGGAAGCCGACGACATTCCCGCCTTTGTGGATGCGCTGACCACATCCATCGCCCGCGCCCTGGGACAACCTTTGCTGGGCGATCCCTCACAAACCATGCCTGAGGCCCTGGAGCATTTTCGCTGGAGTGCGGTGTGTGAACGGATAGAAGCGGTGTGGACTCGGCTTCTTCAGACGTCCGCTTGAGCGTGGAGGTGAACGGAGACAGGCCGAGCGAACCCGGCCCGCATCGGTGCGCTAGGCCTCGTCCGGCGCCGGCGTCTCCTCCGGCGGCGGTCCGGTGACCGTTGTACCGAAAAGGCCCGGGCACTTGTCGGCGAGCACCTGACACTCCGGCGTGTTGTCCGGTTCGACATAGGGTCCGAGCTTGGCCGCGAGAGATTCCATGTCGTTCAGGCCATCACACGTCTCACCCTTCACGTCGCTCCAGGCCGCTTCCAGCGCATCGCCGCCGGTCTCTGTGCAGGCACTGTATTCCACGTTGGTTGCTGTACAGCCGTCCAAGCCCGTCTCTGCTTGGAGGTTGCAGGGAATGTCGGCCTCGGTGAAAGACGCCGGCGCTTCGGTTTCACAATCGGTCACCGCATCCTGACACAGAGCGACTATCTCCTCGGTGGTTGGCGCCTCTCCGCCCTCCGGAACCGGTGCCGCCGCAGTGACGAGGCCCACGACAACCCCCAGGACAGTACAAGTCTCTGTCGGCGTGTTGATCGTGTCCAGGCGCGCTGTCGACTCGTTGCAAAGCGCCTGAATCCCGGCCCCATCCAGATCCGCCAACGCCGTCGCTTCGACGGGCCCGGGGCCGCCGCCATTATCATCGCCACAGCCGGTGAGTAAGAGGCTGCATGCGGTCAACGCGACAAAGCAGCCGCGCAATAGTGTTCGGTAATCGTTCATCATTTTCTCTCCAAGGATGCCTTTAATCAAGCACAGTTGTGATTCGGTTCCATGGAAAGTAGCACCCGGCAAGGACGGTGTAAATTAAGTCCACGAATTGTCCACACCGGTGTGGACTCGGCCTATTCGCTCTTGCGTTTAAGAGTGGATGTGAAGGCCGGCATTTCGGTGCCATCCTTGTGGATCATCGTGTATTTCACGAGCCCCTCATCCGCCGAGGAATAGCTTCGCACCATCCGAAGCTTCATGGGTTTGCCATTGGGGTCGAGCCCCACCTCCAGCTCGTCCAGTGCGCCCGTTGACGGGTTGAAGTGTCCGGTGGATTGCAGCGGTCCGTATGTGTTGTCCGACGTCATCCAGTAGCCCGAGACGACACCCGTCTCTGGGGCCCAGGAGCGAACAGCGAATCCGGTAAATTTTCTGTTGTCGGTCTGATAGGTGCAGGCCAGCGTTGCGGAGCTACCGAGCCATTCGCATCGGTCTTGACCCGTCGAGATGACGTCGTCTTTGTCGGGCTGGTGAAGAGCGGTGGACACGGACCAGGTCCCCACCAGTCGGTTCAGTGGATTCGCCCCGTCCACCGGTTTCGAGCCGTCGTGCGGGCTCTTGGATTTTGAACAGGACACACTCGCGACAACGATCAGGAGACAGCACATGCTTCGAATGATTTTCATGGCCGCTAGTTTGGTCGATTGGGGGAGGATGTCAATTGGACAGGAAGTGATGTGGCTGCTCACGGGCTCCGCTGCAGGCGGGGAGCTTTCGCGGCGATCATGGGTGCAATACCTACGATTCGGCGCCCGTGAGCGGCCCACCATAGATTCAGTTGTTCGTACCGGCCGATTCGATCGGTTGAAAACGAAAAAAATGTTCAACACCCATGCGAAGGCCCCCTTACTTCCGGTATGCTCTCTTCACACAACGAGGGTTTGAGCAAACGAGGTGAGCGATGAGACGATTTCTTTCCATGGTGTTGGCGGTGGCCGTGTTCGGTGTGGCGAGTTGGGCGTGGGCGATGCCGGCTCCCAAGAGCGAGGAAGAGTTGGACGCCTTGGCGGACATCATCGTGGACGCCGAAGTCGTGTCGGTCGAGTGTGTGGGCGTGCTGGAGGTGCCGGGCGAACTCAAGCAGGCCAAGTTCCGGTCGACCCACCAGTTGTTGGCGTCGCACTATGGCGACGCACCCGACACGTTCCACATCGACTTCTTTGTGGATCTGATGGAGGTCCCGATCGCCGCTTGCTCTTGGCGTGAGCCCCCGCACTGGGTGGGCGAAGAGTCCAAGCTGTGGCTCCATGAGGCCAGTGAGGCGGGTGATGTGTATGTCATGTTTGACTGGAGCGGTATTCAGTATCTCGACGACAGCGCGCCCGTAGCCCCGACCGATGAGGAAATGGCCAGCTGCACGGCGACGCCCGATCCCGTCATCGCCCCGGATCCCGTCATCGACCCGGATCCCCTGGCTGAAACCGATGATGGGGAGGCCGGCTGTGCCATCGCGACCAACGCTTCCACCGGCAGCGCGCTGCTCATGGTGTTGGCGCTGATGGGTCTGCTGGCCGGCCGCGCCCGACGGTCAGGCTCTTGGCTCTGAAACAAGCGCGCTGTGTTCAGGTGTAGCCGCCATTTCTCACTCATGGCACCCTCCCGGACGCCTCAGGGCGGCAACGGATCTACATAAAGTGTTTTGCGGCTCTTCATGACCTGCGTTTCGCGCAGGATGCAACCCGGCACCACACGGTGGCGCCGGAAGAGCAACATGGGTGAGAAATGGCGGCTAGATAGGCCGCAGGTTTGGTCTCCTACCCTCCTGGAATGATCACCACCGAGTATTGAGTGGCGTCGGTGCACCACGCATAGGCAGCCACATCGAGGCAATCGCACGTGGCCGGCTGGCCCGCCGCACACCCGGCTGGGAGGGCCTCACAGCTGGCGAAGTACTGGGGTCCCGGCACGTCGTTGATGGAGATTTCGCAGTACGAGGTGGTCGGGTCGCAAGACTGATTTCCGCATCGATAGGTGGTTTCACTGCCCACGCTGCAGCCTCCGTACTTGAGAAAATCCGTGCCGGCCGCGTTGGCGGAGCAGGTACTGACATACGACTGGCCATCGCAGCCGCAAGCACCCACGCCCCCCGGATCCGGACAACTGGGTTTCGCTGTGCACGTTCCCGTCGTCGTGAACGCACCACAATCACCGCTGAAGAAATTGCAGAATTGGTCTGCCGCGCAGTCGCCGTCCCCGGCGCACGATAGCGCGGTACATCCTTCATCGATGACGCCGTCGCAGTCATTGTCCAGCCCGTCGCAAACCTCCTCGGTGCCGGGCCCGCTAACCTCGGAACAAGTGGTGGTACCGTCGGCGACGCATTGGATGGTGCCGCCTTTGCATAAATCGTCGTCCGGGCCGTCACAGGCTTGGCCAAGGGTGGGGAAGTTTTCGTCAATAACCCCATCACAGTCGTTGTCCAGCCCGTCGCAGATCTCGATGGTGCCGGGCCCGCCAACCTCGGAACAATTGGTGGTACCGTCGGCGCCACATTGGATGGTGCCGTCTGTACATTCATCGCCGTCCGGGCCGTCACAAGCTTGGCCAAGGGTGGGGAAGTTTTCGTCAATAGCGTCGTCGCAATCATTGTCCACCGAGTCGCACTTCTCCACCGCGCCGGGGTAGGTGCTGGCGTCGTCGTCGTCGCAGTCGCCCTCGGCTATGGTGACACCGTCTTTGTCGTTGTCGGCGGTGGCACAGTTGGGAACGGGCGTGTGGATACACCCGATGTCCAGGTTGCACGTGTCGGTGGTGCAGGGATCGTTGTCGTCGCAATTGACCTCCGCGCACTCATCGTCTCCATCGGGCACACACACAAAGGCTATATCGCCACCGTTGACGAGTTCTACGGCCTTGCAGCTGTATCCTTCGGGGCAAAAGTCCACACAGAAGACCGTACACAGTTTTTCCCCGGCGGCGGTTTCGAGGCACAAGCCCCCCAAACCCGTTACTGGATCTTCACAATCCGTGTCGCTTTCACACGGCTGTTCAAAAAAGTCGGGCGGCTCGTTGCCACAGTCGGGAATGGGCTTGTGCACGCAAAAGTCGGGCGGTTCGCAGGTGTCTTCGGTACACGGATCGCCGTCGTCGCAGTCGTCGTTGGACGAGCAGCCTGTTGTACAGTCCACACCGCATTGGTTGTTGGTGCACACCAGCGTCCCCTCGCATCCGACAACAGTGTATTCATTGCCTTCTGCCGAGCAGTCGGCCACTTCGTTGCAGCTGCCGTCGTCGGCGCAGGCTCCGGCGCCATTGCAATATTGGTCGTCTCCACAGTCGTCGTTGGACAAGCAGTCCGGTTCTGTGCAACCCAGGTTTTCGGCCGTGCAGACGCACTGCCCATCGGCATTACAGAACGACGCTTGGCAGTCCGCATTGGGAATGTCGCATTCGTCGCCGCATTTTTTGCCATCACAGTCGTTGGGGATGATGGGGGGACAGCCCTCATCGATCGCCCCGTCGCAGTCGTTGTCCAAGCCGTCGCAGACCTCTGGGGTGGCCGTTTGGAGGGAGACCGCTTCGCAGGCGCCCGACGAAGGATTGCATTGCAAATCAGTG
>Ga0114996_10006594_pt1 | contig 13311 bp, 11 predicted proteins | sample ArcticOcean_MG_C_4_FD_87039 | JGI IMG/M metagenome (GOLD analysis project Ga0114996, IMG submission 87039) | Marine microbial communities from western Arctic Ocean - ArcticOcean_MG_CB4_134 | ecosystem: Environmental > Aquatic > Marine > Oceanic | place: Arctic Ocean: Canada Basin | collected... | reverse complement strand
GGAGTGCTTATCTCTGGAGTGAAGGGCTCGGGCAAGTCCAGCGTCTCGCGGGGACTTGCCGATCTGCTTCCGCCCATCCGGGCGAATACGAGTTGCGCGTTCTCGTGCGCGGAGGGCGCTCGTTGCGAAAACTGCGGCGAAGTACGGATCGAGGAGATTCCCACCCCGTTCGTCTCCCTTCCCCTCGGGGCCACCGAGGATCGCGTCCTCGGCACCATTGACCTTGAAAAAGCCATCCGCGACGGAGAAAAAAGTTTTGACCCCGGCCTGCTCGCGCGGGTGAACGGCGGGCTCCTCTACGTGGACGAGGTGAACCTGCTGCCCGATCACCTGGTGGACATCCTCCTCGATGCAGCCGTGAGCGGGGTGAACCTCGTCGAGCGCGAGGGCATCTCGGTGAGCCACCCGGCGCGGTTTATTCTCATTGGCACGATGAACCCCGAGGAGGGCGAGCTTCGCCCGCAGCTTCTTGACCGCTTCGGCCTCTCGGTGGGCGTCAACAATCTCGCGGACCCGGCCGAGCGGAGCGAGGTCGTAGCCCGGGCAATGGGATTCGAGACCTCACCTGAGAAGTTCATCGAGAGTTGGGCCGATGATCAAAAGGCACTGCGCGCGCGAATTGACCGGGCGAGAAAGATTCTTCCGGAGGTCGTCATCCAGGACACATTCGCGTCTGAAATATCCGAGTTTTGTTGCTACGAGCACGTCGAGGGGATGCGGGCTGACATCGTGATCAGAAAAAGCGCGATGACCCATGCTGCATGGGAGGGCCGCGCCGAAGTCACGCAATCCGATGTCGAGCGGGTCAAGGAGTTCGCGCTGGCCCACCGGCGGAACAATCCACCCGAGCCCTCGCCACCCCCGCCCCGCCCCAAGGAGCGCCCGGAAATATCGAATCCGCCACCCGAGAGCCCGAATCCGCCGCCGGAAAATTCAAATCCACCGGGGGAGGACAACCTCAGCCAGCTTGGGGCGCGGCCAGAGGGGGCCGTCAGCATTTTCCAGACCGTGGCGCGAGACGACACCCGCCGTTACACGCCTGGCGGGCGGGCAGGCCGTGCGCGGACAGGCTCCCGTCAGGGGCCCTATGTCCGCGCGGGCGTGCCGCAGGGCAAGGCCTCCAACCTCGCGCTCGACGCCACAATTCGCGCCGCCTCCATTCGGGGCGAGAAAAACGGCGCCCGGCTAACGATTCGCCCTGAGGATTTTCGGGTGAAAATACACAAGCCGCCCCACCGGCGCCTTTTCCTGTTCGTCTTGGACGCCAGCCGCTCGATGGGCGCCCACCACCGGATGGCGGTGACGAAGGGGACCCTGCTCGGGCTGCTCGATGAGGCGTATCAAAAGAGGGACGAGGTGGGCCTGATCGTCATGCAGGGCGAGGGGGCCAGTCTCGTTTTACCGCCAACACGCAGCGTGCGCAGGGTGCAGGGGCGGGTACGCGAACTGCCCGTGGGCGGAAGAACGCCGCTTGCGCACGGTCTGCGCCTCGCCCGCGAGACACTCGCGCAATCAAAAAGACGGCAACCGGACGTATCATCGTCGGTCATCCTCGTCTCGGACGGACACCCGACACTTGGGATCGACGGCACGCCCCCGGTGCAATCGGCCGAGCGCGAACTTCAACTATTCAGTCAAACGAAGGCGGACCTTCTCCTCGTCGATACCGAGGAGGGACAGGTCCACCTTGGCATGATGCCGGAGTGGGGGCGCAGGTGGAATTTTCCGTGCACCGCCCTCGATGAGCTGCGGCCCGGAAGCGTCCGCCGGCTGCTGGACGCCGCCTAGCGGAATTCCACAAAAGGAGACCTCGCCATGAGCGAAGAATATAAGGATAAAGCCGAGCGCGTAAAAAAATCGTATGAAAAACGGAAGACCGCGGCCAGCGGGGAAAAAGGGCTGATCATCGTCCACACAGGCTCTGGCAAGGGAAAGAGCACCGCCGCCTTTGGCATGTGCCTGCGGGCGATTCACCACGGCCTTAAAGTGGGCGTCGTTCAATATGTGAAAGGCGCCATCGCCTCGGGCGAGGTCGATATGCTCCAGTCCTTTGGCGAGTCCGTCGAATGGCACCGAATGGGCGAGGGCTTTAGCTGGATCACACAGGATGAAGAACTCGACAGAAAAGCAGCCGGGCAGGCCTGGGAGAAATCCAAGGAACTCATGGCCCGACCCGAAATCGGGATGGTCATCCTCGATGAGATCAACGTGGCCGTCCGGCGGGGCCAGCTTCCACTCGAAGATGTTCTTGGTGCGCTACAGGAAAAGCGCGAAATGCTCCACGTCGTGCTCACCGGGCGGGGTGCGAAACCCGAACTCGAGGAGATGGCCGATCTCGTGACCGAGATGAAGATGGTCAAGCATCCCTACCGCGCCGGAATCAAGGCGCAAAAGGGCATCGAATTTTAATTATTAACGGATATTTGAAAATTACGAACAATAAATAACAAAAAGGACGCGTTAAAAATGAGCGAAAAACTGGGGGTGATGGTGTGCGGCCACGGCAGCCGGGACGAGCGGGCCGTCGTCGAGTTTCAGTCGGTGGCGCAGGGCTTGCGGGAGCGAATCCCCCACCTGGACACCGAGTGGGGATTTCTGGAATTCGCCACCCCGATCATTCGCACGGGACTCGATGCGCTCCTCAAAAAAGGGGTAAACCGCGTACTCGCGGTGCCGGGGATGCTTTTTGCCGCCGGGCACGCGAAGAATGACATCCCCTCAGTGCTCAACCGCTACCAGGCCGAACACGAAGGCGTGCAAATCGAGTATGGCCGGGATCTCGGCATCGACCTCAAGCTCATTCGCGCGGCGGGCGAGCGGGTCGAGGCGGCACTCAAGACAAGCAAAACGGACGCGACAAAACACGAGACGCTTCTCATGGTGGTCGGGCGGGGGGCTTCGGACCCGGACGCTAACTCAAATATTTCCAAGGTGATGCGGATGCTCTGGGAAGGCCTGGGCTTCGGCTGGGGCGAGGTCTGCTACTCGGGCGTCACCTTCCCCCTCGTCGAGCAGGGCCTCGAGCATGCCGCGAAACTGGGCTACAAGCGGATCATCGTTTTCCCCTATTTTCTTTTCACGGGAATTCTGGTTCAGCGCATCTACGACCACACCAATTTGGTGGCGGCAAGGCACCCTGGGATCGAGTTCCTCAAGGCGGGCTATTTGAACGACCATCCCCTGGTGCTCGATTGCTTCGCCGACCGCGTCCAGGAAATCCTCGACGGCACGAACAACATGAATTGCCAGCTCTGCAAGTACCGCGAGCAGTTCCTGGGCTTCGAGGACCAGGTCGGCGAGAGGCAGGAGAGCCACCATCACCATGTTGAGGGCATCGGGACTGGTCCCGGAGGCGGCTCGAAGAGCACGCCTCACGACCATGAACACAAGCATGATCACGAACACGGGAACGAACACGATCAGGGGCACTCCCACGATGATGGCCACAGCCACCCCCCCTATCCCCACGCGGATCACCCGCTGGGGCCCAAGAGCATGACAAACTAACCGGGGCCGATTCGATGACGATTGATTATTGCCGCAACCCGGACGAAATTTTCAAAAAATCCGTCGCCATTATAGAGAGCGAAACGGATCTCTCCGGCCACGGCCCGGCGATGGTCGCCGTCATCACGAGGATGATTCACGCCTCGGGTATGGTGGAGATTTCCCCACAGATAGACGCCTCCGAGGGCGCGGCGGAAGCCGGGCTTCTTGCGCTCAAAAACGGCGCGACAATCATCTGTGACGTCGAAATGGTCGAGCGGGGGATAACGCGCCAATATCTTCCCGCCGGGAACCGCGTCATCTGCGCCCTCGCCAACGAGAAAACCGCCATTCACTCCCGCGAAATCGGTAGCACGCGCTCGGCCGCCGGATTAGATCTGTGCGCCGGTGAGATACCCGGCTCGGTCGCTGTCATCGGAAATGCTCCAACAGCGCTCTTCCATCTAATTGAGATGATTGAAAATGGGATCGCCCCCCCCGCCCTCGTCCTCGGCCTTCCGGTCGGCTTCGTCGGCGCCGCAGAGTCGAAGGAAGCGTTGATCGCGAGAGGGGATCGCATCCCGTTCATCACGCTTACCGGTCGCCTCGGCGGCAGCGCCATCGCGGCAGCGGCGCTCAACGCACTGGCCCGGGAAGCCGGACGCTGGCTGGCGGAGACAAAACAATGAACGCGAAAGAAACGATAGCGCCCTGGCTTTCCCTCGTCGGGATCGGGGCCGACGGCCTGGACGGCCTGGGCCAGAGCGCAAGGGACGCCGTGGCCGGGGCTGATGTTATCATCGGCGGCCAGCGCCACTTCGCGTTTCTTCCCGAGGAGGGCCCTTTCGAGAAAATCACCTGGCCCTCCCCCCTTCAGGATTTAATCGACAGACTTCCCGAATACCGGGGCAAAAAACTTTGCGTCCTCGCCACGGGCGACCCATTTTTCTTCGGGATCGGAAACCGCCTCGCCGAAAAAATACCTATCGAGGAGATGCAGGTTTATCCCGCCCCCTCATCGTTCAGCCTTGCCCTCGCCCGGCTGGGTTGGCCTCACTCGGACGCCTGCGCCGTTTCCCTTCACGGAAGACCGCTCCGCTCCCTGCTCCCCCATCTGGTAAACAAAGTTCGCCTTGTCATGCTGACTGAAAACCGAAACTCGCCAAACGAGATAGCCGCGCTGTTAGAGGAAGAGGGCTTCGGAGATTCCATCCTCCATGTCTTCTCGCATCTCGGCGGCCCCGAGGAATCGCATATCAGCCTCTCGGCCCGTGAGTTCGCCGCCGCCCCGCCCCCCAATGAAATTCAGAATATTGAAATTCAGGATCTCAATATCCTCGCCGCCGAGCTTAAGGAAGATGCGAGGGGTCTACAGAGCCACTTACTCCCCGGAATAGATGATGATCGCTTTCGCCACGACGGGCAGTTGACGAAGCGTGAGATTCGCATTCTCACGCTCGCCGCCCTCATGCCGAGGCCAGGTGATCTACTCTGGGACGTTGGCGCGGGCGCGGGATCGATTTCGATTGAATGGCTATGTGCTGATCCGTCTCTTGAGGCGATTGCCATCGAGAGACACGAAAAGCGGATGGATAACCTCCGGGCGAATGCCGAGGCGCTGGGCACCCCGAGACTCCAGGGCATTCTGGGTGATGCGCCCGCATGTCTGACATCGCTTCCCGTCCCCGATGCCGTTTTCATCGGCGGGGGATTAAGAAACCCCGAAATGCTCGAAACCTGCTGGGCGCGGCTCAAGCCGGGCGGGCGGCTCGTGGCCAACGTCGTCACCCTGGAGGGCGAAGGGGCGCTTCAGGCGTTCTTCGCTCAAAACGGCGGCCATCTCACCCGCCTTCAGGTGAGCCACGTCCACCAAACCGGGCGGCTTCACGGCTGGCGGCCCGGCACCCCTGTCACCCAGCTTCGAATCACAAAAACAAAGGAATCAGCATAAAAACATGACATCTTTGAGCAACAACGGAAGCGCCACTCTGTACGGGATCGGCATCGGGCCGGGTGACCCTGAGCTATTAACGCTCAAGGCCCACCGCTTGATTACCGCCACGCCGGTCATCGCTTATCCGGCCCCCGATGAGGGGGATAGCTTCACGCGGGAAATTGTCGCGTCCTACCTCGACGGGATGGATAAAGAGGAAATCCTGATACGAATGCCCATGCGCGCAGACCGGTTTCCCGCCCAGGAAGTCTACGACCGAACGCGGGACGATCTGGCCCGCCATCTTGAGTCCGGGCGCGATGTCGCTTATCTCTGCGAGGGCGACCCATTTTTCTACGGCTCGTTCATGTATCTCTACTCTCGTATGGCCGATGATTTCCACGTTGAGATCGTGCCCGGCGTGTCCTCGATCATGGCGGGCGGCGCGGCGCTGGGCGCTCCCCTCGCCTCACGCAACGACACGCTCACCATCCTGCCGGGACCCATCGATGCGGATGAATTAAAAAGCCGCCTTTTGGCGACGGACGCGGCGGTTATCATCAAGGTGGGAAGACATTTCGAAAAAATTCGCGGGGTTCTCGCCGAGTGCGGTCTTTTGGATAACGCACGATATATTGAGCACGCCACCCTCGAAAACGAGCACGTTCTTAAGCTTGATGAGGTGTACCCCGATACGGGCAGGATTCCTTATTTCTCGATGATTTTTATTCATAAGCGGGGCGCGGCATGGAAAATCTAGGCGGCCCGGCGATCTTCATCCTCTCGGCCAGTGCACTCAAGATCGCAGAAAAGATTCGAGATTTAATTCCGGGGGCGGAGATTCACGGACTCGCCCGCCGCCTATCGGGTGCGGACGTTTCGTTCGAGGACGCGGTATCACATTTGCAAAAATTGTATAAGGGCGACCGGGAGATCGTCGGCGTTTGCGCTGCCGCGATTCTCATACGCGCCCTCGGGCCAATTCTCTCGGACAAAACTGCAGAGCCTGCCGTTGTCGCGCTCTCGGAGGATGGAAAGCATGTCATCCCTCTTCTGGGCGGCCACCGGGGGGCGAACCGCCGGGCCGGGGAGATAGCTTCTCTTCTTGGCGGTGCGGCTGCGCTTACCACGGCGGGGGACGTGAACTGGGGCGTGGCGCTCGACGATCCGCCCGAGGGCTATACGCTCGACCGGTCTTCGAGGACCAAAGCGTTTTCTGCACGGCTTCTCTCGGGCGAGAAGGTGCGGCTTGAAGGGGAGGCTGAATGGCTGGCGGGCGCCTCTCTTCCGCTCTCAGATGACGCGGCGCTCTCGATCAAAACAGGAATCCACATATCGGATGATAAGCTGGACACGCTGGTTTATTTCCGCAAAAGCGTTGTTGTCGGTGTGGGCTGCGAGCGGGGGGCATCACCGGATGAAGTCTCGAAGCTTGTCCATCGATCTCTGGCCTCGATGAACATCGACCCCAGATCGGTGGGACTCATCGTTTCGATTGATCTTAAAGCTGATGAGCCTGCGATGCACGCGTTGGGCAAGGCACTCGATGCTCCCGTGCGCTTCTTCCCAACAGATGTACTTGAAAAAGAAAGGCTTAGATTATCGAACCCCTCCGAAATCGTTTTCAAGGAGACGGGTTGCCACGGCGTCGCCGAGGGAGCGGTGCTCGCCGCGCTGGGCCCGGCGGGCTGCCTTGCCCTTGAGAAGCAGATATTCGGATGTGCAACATGTTGCATTGGTGTGCGCGCCGAGGGGCCCTGGCTAGCGCCCCTTCCGGGGGCCGCGCGCGGTGAGTTGTTCGTCATAGGACTGGGCCCCGGCGGCTCGGGATGGCGAACCGCCGAGGCGGAGATTCTCATTCGCCACTCGACCGATCTGGTGGGCTACCGGCTCTATCTCGATCTGGCCGGGCCGCTAGCGAGCGGAAAGCGCCTTCATCCATACGAACTAGGGGAGGAGGAAACACGGGTCCGGACCGCCCTTGATCTGGCTGGCGAAGGGAGAAGGGTGGGCCTTCTCTGCTCGGGAGACCCCGGCATCTACGCGATGGCCTCGTTGGTCTACGAATTGCTCGACCGGGAAAAAAATCCCGACTGGCAAAGGATTCACGTCCAGGTATCGCCCGGTGTCTCGGCGCTTCAGGCGGCGGCTGCAAGGGTGGGCGCTCCACTTGGCCATGATTTCTGCACGATATCGCTATCGGATCTGCTCACTCCCTGGGAGGTCATCGCAAAACGGGTTCTGGCCGCAGCGGAAGGGGATTTCAACATCGCCTTCTACAACCCGGTTTCCGCGCGGCGAAAGACACAGCTAGATCACGCCCGGCAGATTTTGCTCAAACACCGACCGCCAGAGACGCCCGTTGTAGTGGCACGAAACCTGGGCCGCGAGGGCGAGGAGGTCCGCATCACCGAACTTGCGAAACTCGACACCAGTACTGTGGACATGCTCTCTGTGGTACTTGTCGGCTCATCCGAAACGAGAATTAGCACGGATGGTAATACATCCCCACGCGTCTACACCCCGAGAGGCTATGCGCAAAAATCGGGCGCCGGCGAGGAGGTACGATGAAAGTTCACTTCATCGGCGCGGGCCCCGGCGCCCCCGATTTGATCACCCTCCGGGGCGCACGTCTGATAGAGAGCTGCCCAGTATGCCTCTACGCGGGCTCGCTCGTCCCGAAAGAGGTGGTGGCGCTCGCTCCCGAGGGGGCGGCAATCATCGACACCGCCTCGATGAACCTCGATGAGATCGTCGCCGAGCTCGAAAAGGCGTGGGAAAAGAATCTCGATGTCGCCCGCGTGCACTCGGGCGACCCCGCGCTCTACGGTGCGATTGCCGAGCAAATGCGGAGGCTGGACTCGCTGGGCGTCGAATACGACGTAACGCCCGGTGTGACGGCCTATTCGGCGGCGGCAGCGGAGCTAAAGCACGAACTAACGCTTCCCGGCGTAACCCAGACCATCATCGCCACCCGGACGGCGATGGAATCCTCCTCGATGCCCGAGGGGGAGGCGCTCGAGGAATTGGGCAAATCAAGAGCGACACTGGCGATTCATCTTTCGATCAGGAATTTGAAGCATGTCGAGGAGGCGCTCACCCCCCACTACGGCGCGGATTGCCCGGTTGTCGTCGTCTACCGGGTGAGTTGGCCAGATCAGAAAATCCTCCACGGAACGCTTTCGACAATTAGAAAGAAGGTGGAGAAAGCCAAGATTACCCGGACGGCACTAATCTTCGTCGGTGAGGTTTTTTCCGATACAAATTTCGAGGACAGCGCCCTCTACCGACCGGAGCATCGACACATTTTCAGAACCGGGAAAAAATCATAGCTTGCAGAGCCAACGCAGGGCCTCCGCAGGGGTTTCCACACTTTCGCATTCGGGAAGTTTCGGGCGCTCGATGACGCAAACGCCCACACCGGCTTGCTCGGCGGCAGTGAGTTTACCCGACCCGGCCTCACCACCGCTATTTTTCGTGACCAGCCAGGTGATGCCGTATTCGCGGATGATCTGAAGCTCGCCTTCCACCGAAAACGGACCGCGTCCGGTGATGAAGTCATGATTTTTGATCGGCGGAAAATTCTCTACCGGATCGACCGTTCGGATGAGAAAAAACGAATCACCCGCGATTTCAAATTCGCCCAAATATTTTTTGCCGATTGTGAGGAACACCCGCTCCTCACGACGGCGGAAAAATCGCGCGGCCTCCCCAACATCCGGAACAAGCCGCCAGCCCGGTCGAACCGGCCAAGGGGGCCTATCAAGCCTGAGGAGAGGGACCCCTGTCTTCGTGCAGGCCCAGACGGCGTTCCGAGAAATTTGCGCAGCGAAGGGGTGGGTCGCGTCGATCATCGCCCGGGCGCCGCGTTCGGCCAAGCACCTCTCCAGCCCCTCCGGACCGCCAAATCCACCGGAAATAACCTCGCCTTCGGGAAGCCGCGGTCGTCGTGTCCGCCCGGCCATGCTCGTAACGCCTCGCCAGCCCGGCGAGACATCGATCATTGCAGCCAGTTCGAACGCCTCGCCCGTCCCGCCGAGAATCAAAACGACACCCTCATCACTCATGCTGGCCTACTTCGCCCCGCCAGGGCGCCCTCGCGGTCGAAGATAAGAACCTCAACCTGGATGGTCACGCCATCGAGTACTTTCACGGCGGTCTCTCGAGCCATCGACGCAACACGATCAAGCAGTGGCAGATTCTCGGCGCGGGCGATCGCGAGCACCTCGTTTGCCGTGTTGGCTTCCTTCACTTTTTGACAAACTTCCGGGGGAGCATCCACCGCTTCGATCTGCTCGCCGAGCCAGTCGAAATCCACCTGGGAGCGGCCAGAGTGAAGGTCGAGATGCCCCCGTGCGAGCTTGGCGAGTTTCCCGAAGCCCCCGCCAATGGTGAGCCTCGGGACGGGGTTTCGCTTGAGGTACTTGAGCATCCCGCCTGCGAAATCCCCCATGTCGAGCATCGCACCGTCGCTCAAGCCATACATGGCCTGGACGGCCCTCTCGGATGTCGAGCCGGTGCATCCGGCAAGGTGTTCGAGCCCTGTCGCACGGGCGACATCAATTCCCCGGTGGATCGAGTGAATCCATGCCGAGCACGAATACGGAATGACCACTCCAGTCGTCCCTAAAATGGAGATACCGCCAAGGATGCCAAGGCGCGGGTTCCAGGTCTTTTGGGCCAGCGCCTCTCCGCCGGGCACACTCACTTCGATCTCAACATCACCCAGATCGCCATTCGCCCGCGCCAGCGATTCGATCTCAGCTATCATCATCCGGCGGGGAGCGGGATTAATGGCGGGCTCGCCCACACCAATTGGGAGGCCAGGCTTGGTGACGGTGCCGACGCCCTCGCCCGCCCGGAAGATAACGCCCCCCCCGGCCTCACACCGCCGGAGTGTGACAATCACCAGGGCTCCGTGCGTCACGTCCGGGTCATCACCCGCATCCTTGACGATGCCCACTCGCGCAAAGTCCTCGCCGAGTTCCTCGACGGCCAGCGGAAAACGCGGCTGCTCGCCCTTGGGCAAGGTGATTTCGACCAAATCGGGGAAAACGCCGGTCAGCAACGCCGTGTAGGCCGCCTTAGCCGCCCCCGTGGCGCATGCGCCAGTCGTCCATCCCCGCCTGAGCGGTCCCGCCTCATCGCGTACCATAAATTCGCGCCCTGATGTTTAAACTAGGAAATTGATCTATAATTTCTTGTCGCATAAACTAACATCTCTTTTATAAGGAAATATTCTACCACCCAACAGCCATGGGAAAATCTCACACAATTGCCATGCCCGTATTTGAAGCTGGGCACGTATGGCTCGCGGGCGCCGGTCCCGGCGATCCGGGCCTGATAACGCTCCTCTGCGCCCATGCGCTCCAGGAGGCCGACGTGATCGTCTACGACGCGCTAGTAGGCCCCGACATTCTGGAAATGGCCGGATCGCGGGCCTCTCTCCAATATGCCGGAAAGCGCGGCGGAAAGCCCTCGCCCAAGCAGCCTGACATCACCCTGAGCCTGATCGAGCACGCACGCTCTGGAAAGCGGATCCTTCGCCTCAAGGGAGGCGACCCGTTCATCTTCGGTCGGGGCGGAGAGGAGGCCATGCACCTGGCCGAGGCAGGTATACCTTTTCGAATCGTCCCCGGCATCTCGGCGGGCGTCGGCGGGCTCGCCTACGCGGGTATTCCTCTCACCCACCGGGACCACAACTCGGTCGCCACCTTCCTCACCGGGCACGGCGCTAGCGGCGATGTTCCCGAACAAATCAACTGGCAAGCCATCGCGGAAGGCTCCCCCGTCATTGTCGTCTACATGGCGATCAAGCACCTGCCGAATATCGTCGACAAGCTTCTCGATGCCGGGAGAAATCCAGACGAAGCTGTCGCGATCATCAGTCATGCAACCCTGCCCGACCAAAGCGTCCTCGAAACTTCCCTCCGAAAATGCATCAATGATGCGGCGACGGCCGAGGTCCTGGCGCCGGCGATGGTGGTCATTGGCAGTGTGGTTTCGTTCCGCGAACACCTTGACTGGCTCAAACCCACCACCAAAAACTCTCTTTAATGCGCGTTTTTTTCTCAGACATGACTGAAAATTCACCTCCTCCCGCTACAGTGGATGGCCGCGGTCTCATCATCGCCGCTACGGCCTCGGGCACCGGAAAAACAACCGTCACGCTGGCCGCCCTCCGGGCGATGGCGCGGCGAAACATCTCGGTTTCTTCGGGCAAGGTTGGCCCCGACTATATCGACCCGGCGTTCCATCGCGCCGCCACGGGCACCCCGTGCATGAATCTCGACAGCTTCGCGATGTCGAATAACACCCTGAACCACATCATGGGCCACCTGATCTCGGCGGCGGACCACACTCTTATCGAGGGGGTGATGGGCCTGTTCGATGGCTCTATCGCGGGCTCAGGCTCGACCGCCGACATCGCCGGACGCTTCGAGTTGCCTGTCTTGCTGGTGGTCAACATATCGGGCCAATCCGACTCGGCGGGGGCGGTGGTGCGCGGATTCATGTCACACGATGAAAATATAAAAATCGCCGGGGCCGTTCTCAATCAGGCCGCGAGCGCCCGGCATGGCGAGATGTGCCGTGTGGCGGTGGAAAAAACGGGCTGCCCGGTCATATCGGTTCTGCCAAGGGAGCCCGAGCTCACGAGAGAGCACCGCCATCTCGGCCTGCTCCAAGCCTCGGAAAACGCCGATTTGGAATCATTCCTAGATAACGCGGCAAACTGGTTCGAGCAAAACACGGATTTGCCTACCTTCCTCTCTCTATTCGCCCCCCCAAAGCTTCAGCGCGGGGCACAGGGAGGCGACTGCGGCATCTCCCCCTTTGGCCGCCGCATCGCCGTCGCCAACGACGTGGCCTTCAGCTTCATCTATCCCCATTTGCTTGATTGCTGGAAATCAAAAGGCGTGGAATTATCTTTCTTCTCGCCTCTTGCGGGCGAATCACCAGATCAAAGTGCTGACGCCATCTACATTCCCGGCGGCTACCCGGAGCTTCATGCCGCAACCCTCAGCCTGCAAAGTGGATTTTTCGCCGCCCTTCGCGCGGCGGCAGATCGGGGTGTTTCCATTTTTGGAGAGTGCGGCGGCTACATGGTCCTCGGGGAATCGTTGACCGACATCAAGGGCCACACTCATCCGATGGCCGGGCTGCTGCCCGCTGAATTCACCATCGAAAATCCTGAGCGCAACCTTGGCTACCGGACGGCGACGCTTCTAACACCAGCCCTCGCCGAGAGCATCGGCACCAGTTTTCGCGCCCACGAATTCCATTACGCCTCGATCAGCCGCACGGAGCCATACTCCGAAACCTTGAAGCCGCTTTTTGAAATCGAAAATGCCAAGGGAGAACGCTTGGGTATTGCGGGACACATCAAGGGCCCGGTGTCAGGCTCCTTTGTTCACCTCATCGATAAATTTTCGGATTAATTCGAAAAACTACGACAGCTCGGCTGTGGAAAATCCGCCTCCGACCCGAAAACGCCAGAACCCGCCGACACCCAACTCGCCCTGCAGGACCGCAAGACATCTCAGCAACTTTTGATCAATCCCCACATCTGGGGAAAACAAAAAACCCGCGACGGTTCCACTGTGCGCGATCTGGAGCCCCAGCGCCCCGATGCGGGACACCATGGCTTCGAGCAAATCAAACCCGTTCAGTTTCATATGCCGCTGATTGAGCCTTGCGCTCTGTGTCGCCACGGCGGCCACCGTCTTGATATCCCGTCTCTCTATCCCCCGGCGAAACTGAACCAGCAAATCGTCAAACAAGCGGACCTCGGCTCCGGTATATACGGGAGGCCCCAGCCCAAGGGTATCGACCCCTTCGCCCATGGGGTCCGCGTTAAACCCGACAACCTCGAAAACAGGTGGCGGGCAGGG
>Ga0114996_10006593_pt1 | contig 13312 bp, 14 predicted proteins | sample ArcticOcean_MG_C_4_FD_87039 | JGI IMG/M metagenome (GOLD analysis project Ga0114996, IMG submission 87039) | Marine microbial communities from western Arctic Ocean - ArcticOcean_MG_CB4_134 | ecosystem: Environmental > Aquatic > Marine > Oceanic | place: Arctic Ocean: Canada Basin | collected... | reverse complement strand
TGGGCGCGGCCGCGGCCGCGAAACATGGCCTATGTGCTAAATCCCGAATCTGAAATCCGCAATCCTTGTCACCCTAGTCCGACGGAAAGCCGTCCGCCGAAAATGGTCATCATAATGATCAGCAACATGATAAAGCAGATCCAGCGCTGGGGGCCTTCGCTGGTGAATCCGACCCCCAACAGGCCGATGGCAAGCATCAGTTCGCCCAGGAGAAAAAACGCTTGGCGCCAGTAGCCCTGGATGGCGTTATGGGCCTGTTCGTCGCGCGATGCGATTCGCAAGTTTCGCCAATCTCCTTTGGTGAGCTTTGAGCGCTCTTCGGATTCCTCCTTGTTCAGCTTACTGAGATCTTCCCGCAAGTCAGCCTTCTTTCCGGCGTCGTCTTCTTTCTTAATCGCATCTTCCGTGGACTGACGCCTGCTCTGATAAATATCAGCGAATTGGTCCTCGGCCAATTTTGCTCGGGCTTTTGCCCGCGCCACGCCGCGAACGCCCAGCGTATCGCAACCTCGCGCTAACAGAACAAACAGCAAGCCGGCGAACACCAGCGGATAAGTCACGTAGTTGCTATAGCTCAACAGAGCCGCAACATTGAGCGCCCCCATTGGCTTCTTCACTCGACTACTTACAGGCGATGGAACCGCAGGCGTGATCGGCAGAGGATCGGCGCTGATCGGCGCGGTCTGCGAAGGAGGCGTCGAAGCGAAGAGACCCTCGATCTTGCTGGCCGAGGCCCAATCCTCCATGCCGTCCTTCCAGACCAGATCGGTCGCACTAATCTCACCGCCGGCGGCAAGTTGTCTTAGCTGTGCGGCGGTGACCGGACCAAGCTGTTCGTCGCCCCGACTGTAATACCAGATCGCATCGGCCATCGTGCTTGATCCCTTCTAGCAAGTTCGTCGGTCCCTGGGACTCCGCTCGCTTCCTATCAAACGATGCGGCAACGTTGCCACAGCGTAACCCCGCTAGCGTGGCCGATCAAGGCTGAACCGGCACCTTGAACCAGCGGCCGACGAACGATCGGTTGGCCACGTCGGCCGACTTGCACTCGATGCCACCCACCTTCAATGTGCCATCATCGCTAAGCAAGAACAGATCGTCGCGCCCCGGGAACACCACCAGGGCCTCGGGCCCAAACCGTGGACTCTTGATCTTCAGCAGCCGTATCGCCGCATCGGTCGACTTTCCGGACCATCGATAGAGTACAAAGTCACGCTGCGTGTCATGGCGGCCCGCGACAATCAGATAGCCGCCATGTGGGGCCGAGTACGCGATGCTTCTGACGCCCAGGCCACCCAGATCAAGCAGGATCGGCGGCCCAAACTTACCCTTGACGCCCCGAGTGACGACGGCCTCGGGATTGGTGAGCGGCACCAACAGCGCCTTGCCGCCCGGTCGAGGATTGCGAAAGGCAATCAAGAGCGACTTGCCATCCGCGCCCGCCGCCAAGCCTTCGATGTTCAGTCCCTCGGCTTTCGGTGCCAACCGGCGAACGGCCTTTTGGGTGAATTGAGTCGCTTGGGCCAGTCCGACTCCACCAAGTCGGCGGTCGGCCAACATGTCGAGTATCAACCGGCCATAGGCTCGCCCGACGACTTTCACTTCGAATCGCTTGCCGCGTCGAGTCACCCGAGTGGCAATGAATTTGTGACGGTCGGACTTGATCTTGCCGCTACCGCTGCGACCGTGTGAGGCCATCCAATAGACGTATTTTCCCATCGCGGCTGCGGCCTCGAGATCGGCCTCGTCGCCGACTGACTGGATACGCAGATAGGGCGTCAAGTCGAACGTCTGAAGAGCCGCCCCACCCCTCTGATTGGAAAAGAACCGCAGCCGATTGTCTTCGTCATTGGCGACGACATACGCATCGCTGCCGATGGCCACCGCCCCCGAGGCATCACACATACCGAGATAACGCAGCGCGGTTGTCTTGGTCGCGGCCAAGTTCGACGGTTCGGCAGACGTCGCGGGGATTGCCACTAGGTAAGCGGCCAGCAAGCACGTCGACACGATCCAGGGTTGAATACTCATGCCTACCAGTCTAACGGTGCCGCGCGCGCGAATCCATCCCCAGGACGATATTTTGTGCCAAATGTCGCCGAATTTGGCCGCCGAATTCAACAGTGCACAGGACAGGGCGCAGCAAAACGGGCGGACCCACTCCATTTGCGAGAGTCGGTCCGCCCGATGTCCAAAAGTCCCCGGTTTCAATGAAACCCTGCCAGCGCTTACGACCGCGGCTCACCGTGCAGTGCGGGTACGTGTCTCTTAACTCCGCCCACCAAACACGTTCTAGGCAGATCAGTCATCGTCGTTTCGTTTCAGCATGAAAACCAACCCGCCGATGAGCGCAAGGAGTAAGAGAGTCATGAACGTGAAATACATCCAACCAAGGCCAAAGATTGGAATCCAATTCATAATCATATCAAACCTTTCCTGTTTTTCTAGCGAGTTTTGCGAAACGTCCGACGGGGACTCGTCTGCTCGTTCCACCGACCGGGGTTCCGCGAAAAGCGAGCCTCATCTGGCCCTGTTCCAATGCCCTTATGAGAACCGAAACGAGGGTATGCTGACAAGCCCCCGTCCGTAAAAAAAGCAGAATTTCTGTCGAGTGCCACCGCACGACTATTTATGCACCGCCAAGTGTTCCGCGTGCGCATGAATCGCTGTGTTGAGCGTGACACTTGTTGGGCATTGGGGTATTCAGAGGGCAGTTTAGCGACTAGCGGACTGCGAATAAATGCACAATCGGCCGTCTATGCCGGGGGGAATCGGTCGTTATGCTTCCCAGCCGCCATCGATCACCCAACTCCGACAACCCACAATTAGTCCCACGTGTGATTGTCATGGCGGGAAAATTCTCCGAAAACCCCACTTCGCTTGCTTCCATCGCCCCTCCTCGTGACGGTATAATGCGGGTCTGGCCAGGGCGGCATGCTTATTCGGACAAGGCCCCATGTCAAGAACCGCCTGAAGAGAGGAAGAGAGACGGTCAGAGCGTTCTAATTTAACCGAAGCATCTGGTTGGTTGTGGGAGGAACCCCCAATGGCCATTGGCCGCTACCCGCGCATGGGTGACCGCATCGCTCCGATGGCGCTTCGCGAAATTCTTGGTCTGCGTGCGCCTGCGCCGCTCGTCGAGGGTTTTCCGGGAAGAAAGGTCTTGCTCAGAGATCTCGACGAACGCGTCTGGGACTATCTCACCCGTGAGCAGATCGACGCATTGGCCGAGATCATTGTGGAGCATGTCCGCAATAAAGATTGCAACCGCGTCATCCACCTGCGACATCTTCCTCGGGCGCCAGCCGGGATGACGCTCGCCGACCTGAGCTTGGAGAATCGTACTTATAACTGTCTTGTGCGAGAGCGGTTTCTTAAGGAGCCGCAGAAATTCATCGGCGCCACGCTAGGCGACATGCTAGGGATCAGGTCCTTTGGGGCTCGGTGTCTGGTCGACATTCTCACGGCGATGGAGACTTTCATTGCCCGCCACGGAGTTCTCGACGAGCAGCTCACGGCCGAGGCCCGAAAATTGGCAAACGTGCCCCACGCGATGAGAATTCATCGTGACGACCCGCGTCTGGGGGCGCTGTTGCAGAGCGTCGATGGCGAAGCCCGGGGGGTCAAGCAGGTGGTCGAGATGATCTACAGCCGCCGCCTCGATCCGCCGGACGCATTCAGGATATGTGAAGATATCGTGACGCTGCGTCAACAGGCGGAGAGATATTGCGACCGATCACTCGAAGAAGAGATTGTGGATGTCTTCATGCCCCGGGCCAATCCGCGAAACCGAGAGATCGTGGCTGCCTATTACGGTTGGGATGGCGGCGACGGCGGGACGCTGAAGGTCTTGGGCTCGCGCTACGGGCTAACGCGGGAGCGGATTCGACAGGTATGTGCCAAGGCGGTTGGCGAAAAAAAGGGAATCAAGTTCTTCTCGCCCGTGATCAGCATGGCAAAGGACCTGATTGTCGAACGGATGCCGGAGCGGGCTGAGGTGCTGAGAGAAGAATTAGTTCGCGAGGGGTATCTACGAAACGGAATGCAACTCGAAGGATTTGAGAAAGCCGCAGGATTTCTGTTCGAAAAGCCGCCGTTTGTAATCGTTAAGTTGGCCGATGTGCGGCTGGTTGTTGCGTCGCACGAGGCCGATCTTCCTCGGGCGATCGTGGAGACGGCACGCCGGCTGGTCTTTAATTACGGGATGTGCAACGTCGCGACGATTCGCGAAGAATTGGCCGAGCAATTTCCCGCGGGTGTGACTGCGGCGATGATCACACAAGCGCTTGGCACACAAGACAGCCTGCGTTGGTTGGATCGCAGTGGCGGCTGGTTCCATCTGACGGGTCAGGGTGTTCATGGATTGCCCCGACTTTTGGAGAAATATCTTTCCGTCACCGGGCCAATCCCGCTGAGCCAAGTGGTGATCGCGGTCGCACGTCACAGAAAACTTCGCCGGCTGGATCCTTCTCGCACAATTTTGCGAGAGTATTGCGATCAGATGCCGGGAGTTCGTGTTGAGGGAAACATGGTCATTCCCGAACCGGTCCGCGACTGGCACACGACGCTACGGGGTATCGAATTGCTATTGGTCGGACTGCTCAAGGAACATGGACCCGTGCTGGAGCGAGGGCGATTTGAAGATATATGCATTGAGGCCGGAATCAACCGTTCGAGTTTCAACGTCTATCTGATGCACTCGCCGATCATCGCGCAATATGGCCGCAGCGTCTACGGTCTGCCGGGCGAGCGCGTCACGTCGAGCCGCGCACGGACGATCGCGGCCGAGGCCAACGTCGACTCTGACCCCCGCGTGCTAGAGGGCTATGGCTGGCTCGACGAGGATCGGGCATGGCTCGGTTATCGGGTTTCGAGAGGTACGATTGGAAGCGGTGTGATTACGGTCCCTGCCGGGCTCAAGGGTAAAATCCACGGAACCTACAAACTGTTCAGCACCGACGGCGAGTCGGTGGGCACGCTGGTGATGAAGAAAGACAGCGGCTGGGGCATGAGTCCGTTTATTCGCCGTCGAAACGGACAGCGAGGCGACTATCTTCTGATCACGCTCAACATTAGGGACCGGACCGCCGAGATCGAGATCGGCGACTACAGCGTGTTTGACGATGTTCCGTTAGACGCTGGGCCGGTGACCGCCGAAACGTAACGAAGCGTCCTTATCCGCCGATCTGGTACATCGCTCGGTTCGGGCGGAGGAACTCGAGGTTGTCGCTCCCGTGGCCAGCTCGCTTAGCGCCGATCGATGTGCGAAGCAGTTCGGCGATCTCGTCGTCGCTCGCCCCGCCGCGTAGTAGCGCTCGGGCATCCCACTCTTCGGCGGAGAAAAGGCAGTTCCGCACTTTGCCTTCGGCGGTGATACGCAGCCGGTCGCAAGTGCCGCAGAACGGCTCGGTCACCGAATTGATAAATCCAATACGGGCGTCGCCGTCGGCGAACTGATAGTCGACCGCCGGCTGGCTGGGATCGTCGCGCGTGACCGGTTCGAGCGGTCCGAACTCTGCCTCCAACATCTCGCGGACCTGCTGGCCCGAGAGAACCTGATCGGTCTGCCAGTTCTGTTCCGCATCGAGTGGCATGAACTCGATAAACCGCAGTTCGAGGCCGTGCTCTCGGGCAAAGCGTCCCAGCGGAATGACCTCCAACTCGGTCAGCCCCCGAATCGAGACGGCGTTGAGTCGCAACTTCTCGAAGCCGACCTGCTGTGCCACCTTGATTCCTTCGAGCACCGCCTGAAGTCCATCGCGTCGGGCAATCTGCTGGAAGGTCGCGTCACTGAGTCCGTCGAGACTCACGTTCACCCGCCCGAGCCCCGCATCCTTGAGCGACTCAGCATGTGTGGCGAGGAGAATGCCATTGGTGGTGAGTGCAATGTCACGCAGGCCGGAGATCTCGTCGAGTTGGCGAACCAACTCCGTCAGGCCGCGGCGCACGAGTGGCTCGCCGCCGGTGAGCCGCACTCGATCAATTCCCAGGCCAACCGCGACGCGGGTAAATCGCACGATCTCTTCAAACGAAAGCACTTCGTTGCGGGGGAGAAACTGCAGATTCTCGTCGGGCATGCAGTAGAAGCAACGGATGTTGCACCGATCAGTGATGCTGATTCGCAGGTTGCGATGCACCCGACCGAAACGATCCACCAGTGGTCCGTGGTCACTCATGATGATTGGTTTCCTGTAGATCGAGACGCGGGTTGGTCCATGCCGGGATGAACCCAGTCCGACGTGCCGTCGGCCCAATTTTCTTTCTTCCAAATTGGCACGACTTCTTTGATGGTATCGATGAGCCATCGAGCCGCTTCAAACGAAGCATCTCGATGTGGCGTACTGACGGCCACTGCGATGCTTGCCTCGCCCAATTCGATGTGTCCCAGACGGTGAACCAACACGCAGTTCACGATCGGCCATCGGTCACGCGCTTCGGATTCGAGTTCGGCCAGTTTGGCTTCGGCCATCTCGGCGTAACACTCGTAGTCAAGCGACGCCGTCTGCCGGCCGGCGGTCAACTGCCGGGTCGTGCCCAAGAACATCACTACGGCCCCGGCGAGCGGTGATCCGACGCGGCGCACCACCTCGTCAGTGTCGATTAGTTGGTTGGTAAGATACGACATGAGTTCGATTCAGACGAGTTATGTCCCTCGATCACCCTCCGCTCACGGGAGGAATACAGGCGATTTCGTTTTCCGGACCGATCACTTGGGCGTCACCGGCGTACTGCGAGTCGACGGCGATCGCCACATGCGGCACCATCTCTGCCAACGACGGTGACTGAATCGCCAACTCGCGACGCACGTCGGCCACCGTGGCGCCTTCGAGCAACGTCAACTCGACCTCGTCGCGCTCGGCCCGCTGACGGGCTACCGCAAATAGTTTTACGCGAACAATCACGTTACCACAAACTCCTGGCTACGGGCATTCAACAGGTCGGCGATCTCGGGCATTAGGCCATAGGACAGAGCCAACAGCTTGATCGGATGGACCGTCGGTTTGGTGGTGCCTTGCTCCATTTGCATTTTACAGGCGCTGCACTCGGTCGTCCCGGCCTGAAGCAACGGGTCTCTCAGGCTGGTGATCACTTGGCGACCGGCACGAAGGCTGCTGCGATAATTTTTTCGCATGAGCCCGTAGGTTCCCGCCATGCCACTGCATCCCTTATCGGTGCGATGAATTTCGAGCCCGGGAATCAGTCCCAGCAAGTTTTCGCCCGGCGAGCCAACCTGTAGTGCCTTGAGGTGGCACGGTCGGTGATACCCAAGCTTTGCCTCGACGGATTGCAGTTCCAGCTTCAACTCGCCGTTTTGGTGCATGCGCCACAAATAGGCACCGATGTCACTGGTGTTTTCGGCCACCAACTGTGCATCGTCGTCATCTAACAGATTACGGTACTCGTGCGTCAAGCACAACGTGGCAGCCGGCTCGCTAGCGACAATCTCATAACCCTGACGCACGGCATCGGCCAACAGATTCGTGTTGTGCCGCGCGATCTTGCGAGCCGCGTCGACCGCGCCGACCGCGATCAGCGGCATCGCCGAATACATCTGCTCGGTCGGAACATAGACCTCGATTCCGTTATGTTGCAACACCTCGACGACCGCCTCGGCCAATTGTGGATCGTGATGGTTGGCATAGACATCCACAAAGTACAACACCTTACGGGCATCGGTCTCGCTCGGCTTGGTTAGTTTGCGGCGCGCTGCGCGGCGCAGAAACGAACGGCGAGCCAAGCGGGGAAGTTTCCGGCCCTGGGCGATGCCTAAGGTTTTTTCCAAGAGCCAGCGAGCTTGAGGGCTGGTGATCGCCCAATTAGCGAGCGGCTGAACCCACGAAGCGAACGCATCAATCAGGTCGATTCGTCCGATTAGCCATTCGCTCGGCCGCAAGCCGTTCGTGCTGAGATACTGGGCCTTGGCCTCGACCATCAACTTCGGGATGTCCGCTTCCGCCGGGCATTCCAGTCGACACTGATGGCAGTTAACGCAAAGGTCAGCAATCTCCTTGAACTCGTCGCTCGCCACGGTCTCAGCGTCGAGCCTGCCCGTGAGCACGGCCCGCACCAAGTTTGCTTTGGCCCGCGGCGAAGCTTCTTCGCCCGGCGAGAAGCGAAAGATCGGACACATGCGCACGTCGGGCCGTTGCGACCGACATGCGCCGCAGCCGTTGCATTCGCGCGCCGCATGGGTCATTTCGTCCGTCGACCACGACAATTGCAGCGGTGTGGTTTGTAGCGTCTCGGTCTCGCTGGAAACTGGCGCATGAACGGTACGCAAGTAGGGCGCGATTGATGCCGGGTGATCGGTCACGATCTTTCCAGGATTCAACGTACCGGCCGGGTCGAACACCTGTTTGATCTCTCGGAACACGTCATAGAGTGGTCCCAGGTGTTCGCGCAGAAACGGAGTTCGGCTGAGCCCGCTGCCATGTTCGCCACCGATGGAGCCGCCGACGTCGTCCACCTCCTGATACAGATCCCCGGCCAATCGCTGCATCTTCGCGACGTCATCCCGATCTGACAAATCCAAGAATGGACGAATGTGCAACTGACCGTGTCCCACGTGCCCAAAGAGCGACGCGGTCACCTGGTGCTGTTTTAACACGTTTTGCACCCGCACCAAAAAGTCGGGGAGCACAGCCGGTGGAATCGAGACGTCCTCGACCAACGGCAGCGGTCGCGACGTCCCCTTGAGCCGATAGAGCGTCGGCACGACGCGATAGGCAAGTTGCCAATAGAAGTCAAGCGTTTCCGGATCGGTCGTTCGATGGGCGTCGAACGCCAGTTCTTTGGCGTCCCGTAACCGGTCGATCACGTTCGCCAGGCGTTCACGAACCTCTTCGAGTTGCGGCGCATCGAATTCGACCAGTAACATCGCTTCGGCCTGTGGTGGAATCAACAGGTCGTAGCGGACATCGGCCTCGCGAGCCAAGCTCAGGTGGCGACGATCCATCAGGTCACAGGCACTAGGTCCGTAGGGCAAAATCTCCATAACCGCCTGAGACGCCTTATCCGACTGATCAAAGAACAACAGCGCCACCCCGACATGGGCCGGCAGTGGCGACGTGGCGACGGTCGCCTCGGTGATCATCGCCAACGTGCCTTCGCTGCCGCAGAGCAGCTTCGGTAGGTCGAGAAAACCATCCTGCAACACTCCCGAAACACGGTAACCACAGCGGTCGACGGCGTGGGGTGAACGATGTGCATTGATCACGTCGGCATGTCGGGCAAACACGGCGCTCAGTTCGGTGACCAACATCCGCTTGCGGCCGCCTTGTCCCACGAGCCCATCGACCGGTTCTCGACCTGCCGAGATGACTTCGCCATCGGCCAGCACCAATTCCATCGACACCACATGCCGACTGGCCGAACCATACCGCAGCCAGTGGCTTCCTGAGGAGTCAACCCCCAGGGTTCCGCCCATCGTGGTGACCTTGCTCATTGCCGGGTCGGGGCCAAAGACTCGGCCGTGCGGCTTTAGCATCGCATTCAGGCTGGCATGTACGACGCCAGGTTGCAGCCGGACGGTATCGTCATCGAAATCGATGATCCGCCGCATGTAGCGAGAAAAGTCGACGATCAACCCGGACCCCAGCGACTCACCTGCCAAACCGGTTCCGGCACCACGAGGGTGAAGCGGAATCTCGTTCGCTGCGGCGTACTGCACACAGGCAACCACATCGGCCGTATAACGCGGTCGGACGACCCCGATGGGCTGCACCTCAAAGATGCTCGCATCGCTGGCGTACATCTGCACAAACAGATCGTCGCAATGCACATCGCCGGCGATCAGCCCTCGCAGGTCTTCCTGGATTCGTTCCCGCTCTTGGTCCATCGGTCGATGGCGATACTTTCGTGTGTTTGATGGTGGGTCCGCCGCCAGCCGGGCTGCCCAGATCAGCTGCCCGTCGCGCTCGTCGAAGAATCGCGTCGGGCCGTCTCTTGACGATGACGTTCGTGCGTTTCAAGGTTAAATGCGCCATGGCTATCGTGTCCCTCGGTGCCACGATATTGTGCTCCACATCGATAGCACATTACGGCGTCTCTCACGAAAAGATAAAGCACCACGTCGACCAGCACGGTGGCGAACAGGATTGCGTAAGTCCAATCCCGATGGTGATACCACCACGTCATGGTGCTTGCCACGAAACCGATCACTACGATCAATACCCCGACTCGCTGCGGGAAATCCTTACGCAGAAACAGGTCCCTGCTTGGGCAAACCAGACAGCGATTTACCATGCCGTCGGTCGTGGCCCCCTCGGGCACCAAAATATCGGTGTCGCAATGCGGACACGTAAGCGTTTGGACGTCAGGAGCCAACTCGACGCGAGCCGGCAAATCACACTGGGGGCAGGCAAATGTAACGTTCATACCGTCATCATAGCGGAAAACCGGCTTCCAGCGACAGGAGTTGGCCGGTCAATTCACCTACAAAAGTGCCGATCACCGCCACGTAGAGGATTCCCGTCGCGCTCTGCGTGTTGGGGATTTCCAGGGTCTTGCGGGCCATCCACGTTAGCGCCAATGGGCCGACAATCCCTGCTAACCACCGCAACAGCACAAACAGCAGATCGGCCTCTTCGGGTCCTACGTCGCCGCTGAGCCACATGCCGAGGGCGACGCCACTGAGCAGAGCCCGGGCGACCAGCAGAACGGTCATCACATTTACGAGCCGCATCAACGGCCCGATTTTCATCGTCGGCGAGTTGAGATACCAATGCCCCAGCAGCATGGCCGCCATCGTGACCCCCAGGACCAGTCCACCGACCAGCGGATCAAGCCAGAGCAGAGCCGATGTGACGGGACCGCTAGCAAGAAACGCCCCAGACAACGTCAGGGCTGCGATGATCACCAACAGTACACGGCCGGCGGCGGACTTCTCGTAGAGCCAAGTTACCGCGCACACATAGCAGAGAACCGCCGCAGCAATCGGCGGCCAAAGGCTTAGCCCGTCGGCATAGTGCGAGGCCATCGCGGCTAGTGAACAAAGCCCGAGCAGTACATAGGATTGATTTCGGTAAAAACCGCTATTCACTTCGCGCGGCGAGGTGAGGGCCATTCCCGCCGCTAAACCGAAGGCCAATCGTAACACGAATTGAACAAGAATCGTCACAAGCGAAAAATTCTAATCAGGAATATGGAATTTGGAATTTGCCGTCGCGACGAAACCATTTGGCCGCCAAGCTCGCTCGGCGATCTATTTCCCATAGATCAAGGTCATAATCTCGGACCGACTCGAAAGATTCGACCGAAAGATCCCCTTCATCGCCGACGTCACACAGAGGCTCCCCGGCTTACGAATACCACGCATTGTCATACAGCTATGGGTCGCTTCGATCACCACGGCGACGCCTTTGGCATCAAGCTCCTCGAGCATCAGATTCGCAATCTGTTCGGTCATTCGCTCCTGGACCTGAGGACGTCGAGAAACACTCTCTACCACGCGAGCCACCTTGCTTAAACCGAGCACCTTACCATTCGGCATATATCCGACGTGCGCTTTGCCCATAAACGGCAACAGATGGTGCTCGCACATGCTGTTAAAGCTGATGTCGCGAACCAGCACCACCTCGTCGTACTTCTCGGTAAAAACCTTCCGTAGATGCTCGCGCGGGTCGTCATGCAGTCCCTGAAACATCTCGGCGTACATTCGCGCGACACGCGCCGGAGTCTCGAGGAGACCCTCGCGATCAGGATCTTCGCCAACGGCGGCGAGAATTTCGCGAACGGCTCGCTCGATGCGGGAAAGATCAACCTCAGGTTTCGACGCAACCGGCGCGTCGTCAGAACAGCTCATCGACGTGGCAACCTAGAAAGGGGCAATGGCGGGAAACCACCGATGGTAAAACCGGCCTCCCTCGTGGTCAAGGAGCGCAAGCCCGTTTCGCGGCCGCGTCCACGCGGCACTCCCGCCTGAACGTTGTCCACACCGCTACGCCGGACCGTCCGTCAGATGAATCTCGGGAATCAGTTCCGCATCAAGCTCTACTTCGGGAAACTCTTCTTCGTTGGCCAGCACCTCGGCGAAACAGGCCTGAAACTCGGTCAGTAGCTTGTCCAGATCGATTCCCTCGTGCCAGGGACGAAACGTATCAAGATACTTGCTGCTACTGTGATACAGCTTTCGGGCACCGCGAATGTTGCCGTTACCAAAGTGGTGCAGAGACACCGCCACCTGAATCAGTCCCTGATAAAACTTCCGCGACGGGCCCTGATAGTCGGCCCAAAGTTCCTCCCAGACATCATGCGCCTCGAAATACTCGCATTCGTTAAAGTGTTCGATCGCCCGCAGATAACGCGGATCGTAAGATGATTCATCCATGGTGCGGTCAAGGGTTCGAGATGGGAGGACGCAGGAGACGGTTCCCGGAAAGGAGCAGCGGCATCGCTTCTTTTGATCCGCCCGCGCTACCGGCAAAAAAATAAAGCGGCGGCGTCCTTCATCGAGGAAAAACGCCGCCGCGGTTTCTATCTTTTGTCCGCACTATCGCCGGTTGAGAATCATCAACAACCGGATAACGTACCAGAACAGCAGGGCCACTGACGCGAACAGCGCCAGCGAAGCCGCCACATGTTGCCCGACACGATAATGGTGCAGGACGTTCGAGGTGTCATACAGGATGTACCCACAACAGAGGACGAGCATCGCCACGGTGAAAACCAAGCCGAGCGAAAAACCGAAGATCATGCTACAGATAATGAATCCCATCGCCGCCAAGCCGCCCAGCATCAGCGCGGTTCGCAGGAACGAAAAATCTGCTTTCGTCGTAAACACGATCGCCGTTAGCCCGCTAAACATGATCACGGTGATCAAGCCGGCGGTCGCGATGATATTGTCGCCTGGAAAGTAGGCACCAGCGATATATAGCAGCGGTACAAAGATCACCGCCTGAGCTATAACGTAGAGCCCCAGTCCGGCATACTGCATCGGTACGGACGCCGACGATTCTGCCCACGAACGGGCGAGCCAACTAACGACCATGAAAAGGCCGATGACGATCAGCCAGTTGTATCCGCTGAACATACCCATCGAGAGCTGTCCAACGCCCGGGATATTGAGCAGCACGGCCTCGATTGCAGCGAATGCGCCAACGGCGGCACCCAAGTGCAAGTAGGTTTTGCGAATGAAGTCGACCCGCTCATCGACGGCGGCGTCGGCGGCAACCATTCCAAAGTTGCGATACGGATTACTGTCGTCGGCATAGCTCATCGTAACTTCTCCCCTGCGATTCGCAGTTCTCGTCGAGAAACAGAACGCCGCCGGCTGATGCGGCCACGGACGTCAGAAATACCTATCTAAAGTATA